>Ga0208824_1002834_pt1 | contig 12666 bp, 12 predicted proteins | sample AD_JPNTR3_MetaG_FD_184447 | JGI IMG/M metagenome (GOLD analysis project Ga0208824, IMG submission 184447) | Active sludge microbial communities of municipal wastewater-treating anaerobic digesters from Japan - AD_JPNTR3_MetaG (SPAdes) (version 2) | ecosystem: Engineered > Bioreactor > Anaerobic...
CAGGTACACGCTTCAAGGCTTGCTGGATCAACTCGATGTGATTGAATGCTTCGGCAGGCCCGGAAAGGACTTGCGTGTCGGCGAAATCACCAAGAAACAACAGGAACTCTACACCACCCTCGGTGTCGATCCCCCCTCATCGTTATGAGGTGGCGGGAATCCAGGCTTTGAACTTCTGCCACTGCTTCTCGCTTAACTCATGCCTTCTGTTCATTCATATTTTGATGCAGCGGTCTAGGCGTGAGTTTGCAAACACGCCTTAATTATATCCCCAAGTCCAACGTATGATATGATAAATCAGCTTCAAATTGGAAGATCAAAGGATCTATTATCCAACACGAGCTGCTTTGCGGGTCGAGCACAGCTTCAAGCCCCTTCTGGAATGGGAGCAGGATTTGAAGTTCATAAATTTATTATTCTCGAACCCTATATACACTCACACTATGGGGAGAGACCCTGAAGTTCAGGATCTCTCCTATGAATTGCATCTACTCTAATCGAACATTATCAATCAAAACGGCTGTATCATAAACACTGTCACCATTATCCCATGTGTGGAATGTCAATGTCACTGAACCATTATTAATGAAACTGGAAACGTCGTACGTAACGTGTTTCCATCCTGTCATGTAGGTTGTACTATCCCCTTCATAAAAATCTATTCCGCTCACTTGAGTCCAAGAAGATGTGTTGATGGATTCATAACTAATAGTCACTGTCCCCCCATTTGAAGAAGACAATAATGCTTCAAACCTATCGTCATATATCGAACCCACCCATTCCGTGGGTTCTTCTGAAACCACGTTGTAATCAAAGGAGAGGTTTGTAACACCAGTGGGAACATAGAATTCCTGCTTGATAGAACTGTTGGAATCGTTCACTGAACCCAGACCCGTACTTATGATAGCCATATAAATACCATCTTCAGGGTCTAATGGTCCCAGTTGAGAAATTACCCTTACATCGCCTTCTCCACTCCAACCATTTGTATTGCCGTCCTCAAAAGATCCGTTGTAATTCCCAGCCACACCCATGACTATGTCTTTTATGCCATAAATTTTAAAGTAAGCTTTTAAGGTTACCGACACGGTTTCCCCTGCCATAGTATAAGAATATGTTACATTGCTATGATCACCATATTCTTCTATAGCGTCTTCGAAGGCTTCATAACTTGTGTTGCCCTTGTTTACTAATGAATCAAATAACGTCCTTGCAATATCACCTGTATAGCCAATTGCAACCAGACCGGTAAAACCAAAGAACGCCTCTGCGCCGTTCCCCTTGAAAGCGCTGGCCATCGTATCATTGCTTAGACTATAGCAGGACGCTAGGTAGATCAAACTGTTAGGGAAGTCCTTGTTGTAATAGGTAATGAATGCAGGAGTAATCGCATAATAATGAACGTTTTTATGGGAAACGATAGATAGACGTCCCTTTTTAAGATCTGCCTCATACTTTGTTTTACTGTCAGAGGTTACCTTTTCTCCAGTGTAAAACGCTACCTTGTCCCATGGGGTGCTATATGAATCGTCAACGTACGGTATCCAGTCAAGATATTTAGTCGGATTCCCCCAGCCTTTTTCTCCATGGGTATTTATTATGATGATGCCATATTTATTAAGCGTTTTAAAGATGTCGACTGTGGCATTAGAATCATAAACTGGAGCGTCTATTGAAAAAGTCGGGCTTTCCGAATTTTTAAATATTGTATAGACAGGCTCATCAAAGCTTTGTCCCGCTGCTGTAAAATCAGTGTGGAATGGAGAAACTATCAATACTTTTTTATTGCCTATTGTGGGCTTTGTAGTATCAAGACATAAAGCTGAAGCCTCGTTTACCAAAAACCCAGAATTCACACCCTTGTAGGGCTTATAGTTAAGATCATTCGGCACAATCGGTTTCTTTGGTGTGACCGCTGTTCTCGTACTCCCTTGGGTACCTTCAGGACTTAAGGATATACTGCCTATAATTCCTGATTTTAAAACATACCATATACTATAACCAGATTCGGACATGCTTGCACTCAACACCTCCGTTTGACCATTCAACCACTCAACTGTCTTCGTTTTTGCCTCTTCTTCATCGTAGGAAGATTTGAACGCATCATATTGTGTACGAGCATCACTCGGAATACTGATTGCTCTTGCAAACTCCTCATCAGAGATATGGGTCATGATGGAAAACTTGAAGACTTCCGTAAAGGCAGTTTCTGTACTTGTATCGTTGACCACAGCAGAAACACGCAGTCTAATATCACCTTCACTACTTTCATTAATTACTGCTGTGCCGCTGAAAACTCCATCAGATGCTATATCATCTCCATTGTTGACATTGCCGTCATCGGCAAGAGTAGCTATGGTTCCAATTACATTATTGCTTTCATCAACACGTACTACACTGACGCTTGATTTATCGAGATTGGGGTTGTTCTCGATCCCAATTCTGAAGACCACATTGGTTGCCTCATTTACAAAAGCACTATCCGGGCTCATCTGAAGAGTGCTTAAGAAGCCGAGTGAAGGATTGTATGTAACAGTAATGGTATCTTTTGAAATATTATTTGCCGTATCCATGGCAACAACGGTAATAACATTATCTCCAGCCTGAAGATTGATCGTTAGTATTGTCCAGTCGGTTGTCCCAGTCGCTGTTCCACTACCCCCCCGGTCATTGGTCCAGGTGATACTGCCCACCCCATAATCGTCCGTGGCTGTTCCGCTAAGTGCAACAGAAGATATTTTTGTTGAGTAACCTGAGGATACAGTTGGAGAGGTAATAGCGATTGTTGGAGCCTTGGTATCTTCTATGATATTTTCACCGATTGCTTTTGATGATCCATCACTGCCTCCTCCACCTCCTCCGCAGCCAACAAAGAGAGCGAGGATAGAAAGGACAAGGAATAACCTGAAAATACCTGTAGCCCGCTTGGTAAACATAGAGATCCTCCTAAAAAGTGTAATTGTTTCCATCTCAGAGCATTCAATTCATAGATGTAAAGGCTCTTCCTATTGAAGGATGCATAATCAAGATGGAATCACCAAATGATTAAAATATCATTGAATATTCGTTTATTCAATATATTCTTTTCAGGGTCTGGCAAATCTCAGTTTATAGGATGAGGAAAGTGTAGATTGCCTGTTAATATCTCATTAATTTCAACTTGGTAGCAGAATGCATGTATCTATAAGAACTGGAAGGTCGCATCCCATTCCAGGTATCTGTAATGAAACGATTTTACCAACACCATCTTGGAGCTGATGATCTGCTGGAGATATTTGTATCGGAGTACACCCCCTAGAGGATCTCAACTGCCCTCATTTCCGTGCCACCTCTCTCACTTCCTCGGGATAAAACTTTGCGATCAAATGATCCTTCCCAAGAACACGAAGCTCAGCAATGTGCTTTGCCTTCATATCGACCGGCTTGAAATCCTCCAGGCTGATACCGTCCAGAGTTGCATGAGCATAAGCCCATGCCCCAATCACCGCTAGAATAATGAACCACCTCTTGATCTTGACTCTCATGATGACCTCCTTATTTCTCCCGCAAAATCCTCAATATAGTACAAGAATGCACTCCAAATAGCCTGGCCGCATCAGCAGCCGACCAAGTTCCAGCAGAGACATTCTGCCGGATCTCTGCTCTCTGATTATCGTTGAGCTTTTTGCGTCTGCCCCCGATTCTGCCCTCTTTCCGTGCTTTTTTAAGCCCTGCCATTGTGCGCTGCCGGATCATTTCGCGTTCGAATTCTGCAAATGAACCTACGATTTGCATCATCATCCTGCCAGCAGGAGTGGTGGTATCGATCACCTCGGTAAGGCTCTGAAACCCTGCTCCAGCCTTATCTATTTTTTCCAGGATGAAGAGAAGATCTTTCAATGAACGGGAGAGCCTGTCGAGTTTCCAGACAATCACGACATCATCTCTCCGGAGCTGATCGAGCATCCGATGTAACTCCGGTCTATCCCATCTCCCACCACTGGCCCTTTCCTCAAAGATTTTTTCAACACCAGCATTCCTGAGGGCTTGAGTCTGTAAGTCTGTATCCTGATGGTCAGTGCTCACTCTTGCATATCCGATTTTCATGTACTCTCATATAGCACAAACCTATTGCATTTGTCAAGTAAAAAGCGATACGATTAAGCAATTTGCACAAGGGCTTTCTACCGGACTACCGGAAAAGTTGCACAAACGGAGGTTAATGCCTAGAAGTTGAAATCGGATATAAGAGGGCTTGCTGGCTTACTTTGCCCACAGCCCAGCTCCAGACTCTCTTGCATCTCGTTCATACTGCCGGAACTGCTCAATATGTTTGAATGGGAATCGTGTGTAAGCAAAACCGTACCCCTGCTTGATGATCTCAGCATTCAGGAATGTGCCGTCATCGAGATAGACATAGGCAAGTAGTCTGCCATATTCAATCTCGACTACTATTGTATCCCCATCCACAACCCTGGAGCACAAATGATAATCTTGGGCATAATTTCATTTAGGTAAACCCCCGGCTATGCCGGGGTGACAAGCCGGAGTTTGACAAATCCGGGAGGATTGAAGAACCTCCGTCTGTGAACCGCTCAAAGTTTACAGAGGAGGCAATACATGGAAGATGGTGCAAGTTTAAGTCACACGCGATGGGAATGCAAGTATCATATTGTATGGATACCGAAGTATAGGAAGAAGGCGATGTATGGTCAACTGAGGAAGCATCTTGGGGAAGTGATAAGGAAATTGGCAAAGCAGAAGGAAAGCAATGTTATAGAAGGGCATCTGATGCCTGATCACATACACATGCTTATATCCTGGATTCCCTGATTATTGTAACGATAAACGACTCAAGCACCTGATATGATAGGCTATTATGAGTTTTCAGCCTCGTTACAAGCAACGTATTATAACGAGGCTTGATTTAGATAAGAAAGTTCGTGACACATCAATATTAGGTCCTAATACCTATTCCTCGTTACAAGTACCCGGGAACTCAGGTGACCTGTGCCTGACAATGAGTTCCTGATCCACAAGTTTATTTTAATCTATTGAAATCATTAATTAAAACTTGACAAATGATCAAAATTATGGTATATAATAATCGTTGTTGATCAGGGAGGGAGGCATCTTGGATAGAGTAAATCACAGGGAGGTAAACTATGAGAGATAGGGATAGATATTATGATAGGGGCAATCATACAGGGGGTAGGTATTACCCAACGCACTGCAAGCCATATCGTACACCAATGACGAAGTTGGGACGAGTCGCACGATGGACCGTGGCTATCCTGGTGGATGCGTTCGGTCTGTTCGTGCTGTGGTGTGGCGTAGATGAGTGGTGGCTGGTAGCTGCTATTCTCGGGATCATGCTGGTGGTGACTGGAGGAACGTATTGGGAGATCAAATACAGCTATGATGTTGACGAGGTCGAGCGTAGTCGCAAGGAGAGGGGGTTGCCATGATTGATCACAATGGAAAATCGTATGGTTGGGCCTTCATTACCTTTATGAACTTGGGTACGGCTGTTGCGGTTTGGAAATTCTTCGATGTACTGCCAACTTTTCCACACCCCCGGGTGCTCGCAATAGTGCTAGTTGCGACTGTGGTTGTTGATCTTATCTCCACCATCTCGGTCACTCGCAGATGCTTGCTGCCTTCCCCGGTTGGAACCAAAGAGGAAGATCTGACTGACCTGGAGGAGAGGATGTTGGCCCAGAATCTCCGCAAGGGCAAGAACATGGCTCTCATCACTCCTGGCCGGGAAGAGAGAACGTTCTTCATCTTGGGCCGTGACGAATACATGGGGAGTCATTGATATGCCGACAAATGACGGCGTAGTCATTTTAAACAGACTAGATGAAATGGCCTAAAGCCATTATACAGCTAGAACATATAACTCTTAATCAGTAGGTCCCAGGTTCGAGCCCTGGATGGCCCACCAATTACGGACGGGGAGCAGTCAGCTCCCCGTCCTGGTACATATTCATGGTCATCAGATGCCTCTCGATCGCCAGGAAGACCTCTACGATGTCCGGAGCGAATTGGGTTCCTTTGCCGTCGCGGATAATCGAGACGGCCTGTTCGTGCGTCATCGCCTTCTTGTAACACCTGTTGGAGCGCAGGGCGTCGTACACGTCCGCGACCGCGGTTATACGTGCGCACAGAGGGATGCTGTTTCCCGCGAGGCCGTCAGGGTAGCCTGTGCCGTCCCATCGCTCGTGGTGAGATCGCGCAATTTCGACGCCCGCATTGATCAGCAGGTTGTTCCGGTACCTTTTGCGGACCGCCTCCAAGGTTTCAGCCCCGATGAGTGTGTGCTGCTTCATTATCTCGAACTCGTCCGGGTCTAGCCTGCCCGGTTTCAGGAGAATGCTGTCCGGGATGCCCACCTTCCCGATATCGTGCAGAGGGCTTGCATGGTAGAGTGTGTGGATGAATTCCCGGTCGATCACGGTGCGGTACTCAGGCAGTTCGGCAAGGTTCTCGGCCAGGAGCCAGCACAGCACCTGAATGCGTTCGAGATGGTTGCCGGTGTCGTCGTCCCGTGACTCGGCGAGCTTAGCCAGAGCCAGGATCGTGGCAGTCCATGAATCGGTGATCTCCTGCACCTTCTCTTTGACGAGCCGTTCCAGCTCGCGATTTTGGTTCTCAAGCGCAACCTGCATCCGCCGGAGTTTCAGATGGGTCTGCACCCGTGTGATGACCTCCCTTGCCTCGAAGGGTTTGGTGATATAATCCACGCATCCCAGGCTGAAGGCCTTGATCTTGGTTCCTGTCTCATGCTTCATGCTGATGAAGATTACCGGGATGTCGCGCAGTCGCGCATCTTTTTTCAGGTACCTGCAGATTTCGAATCCGTCAATGTCAGGCATCTGAATGTCGAGCAGAACGAGGTCCGGCGTGTTCTCCCGTGCCCAGCTCAGAGCCTGGTTTCCTATGGTGAAGGAATAAATGGCATATCCCTGTTCGCTGAGAACATCTTTGAGGTACTGAAGCGTAGAACGGGAGTCGTCGACAATCAGTATCCTTTCTACAAGAGGATTTGTTTCCACATGGCTCTCCTTCTTATTGTATATTCATCTTTTCCTGACTTCCTGTACCGCTGCCCGGGTGTTCCAGGGTACCGCCTTTTAAAACATGAACGCGGTTGTCTGTGACGTGCGAATGCAAACGCAGAAATCACCCATTATGAGCAAGGTATTCAAGGCGCGTTTCTTGCCGCGCACAGGCTTGACGATCGGTCATGCCGGATACCATTGCGATAGACAAATTCATGGGCGCAGATGCAGGTCCGGGTATTTGTTGATCACGAGGCCAGAACCCAGTTGCGAGGCCGTTTCCGTCCCGGTGGATCCGGATGATTTCCGGCATCCCTGCCCCGATCATGATGCATTCTTCCGGTGCGCTGAGAGGAAAGCCCCGATCAATGTATCCATGAGGGGGCTCTGAACTACCCGACGAGCAGGGTGCTGTCTTTGTGGCGAATCACCCTCATTTAGCACTAACGGTGATGTTCTACAAACATGGCTCCCCTCACGGATGCATTGACCAGTGCTGCATTTTGTACCGCGCCTGTGCCGCTAACTGGTGATTTCCAGGCCGCCTCCATTTTTCTGCGGTTCGCCGTCCACGCTCATCATAGCCATCTCGTCGGCGGAGAAGATCTTGTCGATATCCAGGATCATCACGAACTCCTCGTCGCGCTTTCCCATGCCCTTGAGAAAATCGGTGTTCATGCGGGCGCCGATCTTCGGTGCGGGCTTGATGTGTTCCGGCTCCAGCTCCATGACCTCGTGCACCGAGTCGGCAAGTACGCCCAACACGGTCTGGCCACCATCGATATCGACCTCGCCGATGATGATCCGGGTATGCACTGTCTTTTCCGTATCCTTGATCCTAAATTTCCGATTCAGATCTACCACCGGCACCACCGCGCCGCGCAGGTTGATCACCCCTTTCATGAAGTCCGGGACCTGGGGCACCCTGGTCACCCTCGTGAAATCGAGCACTTCTCTGACCCGGGATATCTCCAAGGCGAATTCTTCATCTCCGAGCTTAAAAGAGAGATACTGTCTCGTCAGAGTCGCTGTCTCTTCGCTCATACTATCCTCCCATCATTCGTACGTCTGCTTCGTATTGTCGAGCAACTCCTGTTTCTGTCATCTTAAGGGGCGGGGAAGGCCGGACCTCAAGGAGAAGAAAATCGATCTACCCAGCCCTCCTGCCTAAAGCAACCCCGCGCTGCTTCAATAACGTTCGAACTCGCTGTCCTTGCTGTCGCCACTCATATCCAGGGAAATGCCGCCCTGAGATCTGTCGACCGGGTTCTTTTTCTGCACCGGGAGCTGCTCGTGGCCGGGGGCTATCTGTACGTGATGGTGACCCAGTGCTGCGTATCCCTGCTTTGCCGGTGTCTGCCTGGCTGCGAGTGTCGCCTTCCAAGCATCATCCTTTCCGAGCTTGAAGAACGCGATAGTATCCTGGAGCTGGAGGGCCTAGTTTGCGAGTTCTTCAGCGGTGGATGACATTTCTTCTGCAGCCGAGGCATTCTGCTGGACGATCTGGTTGAGCTGCTGGATGGCAGAGTTGATCTGGTCTGCACCCGCGTTCTGCTCGTTGCTGGCAATGGTGATCTCCTGGACCAGCTGGGCGGTCTTCTGGATATCGGGCACGATCTGGGAGAGGAGCTTGCCCGCCTTCTCGGCCACCTCCACGCTGTTGACCGAGAGCTTGCTGATCTCTCCTGCGGCCTCTGCACTTCTCTCTGCAAGCCTCCTGACCGCGGCTGCCACCACGGCGAACCCCTTGCCGTGCTCTCCCGCCCGTGCCGCCTCGATGGCTGCATTCAGGGCCAGCAAGTCGGTCTGCCGTGCGATCTCTTCGATGATGGCGATCTTCTCGGCAATGGTCTTCATGGCACTGACGGTTTCATCGACCGCCTTGCCGCCCTCGATGGCGTCGTCGGCGGACTTGACCGCGATTTTCTCGGTCTGCTGGGCGTTGTCGGCGTTCTGGCGGATGTTGGATGCCATCTGCTCCATGGAGGACGACGCCTCCTCGGCAGCGGACGCCTGCTCACTCGCACCCTGCGAGAGCTGCTCCGAAGCCGCGCTCATTTCTTCCGCACCGGCAGATACATTCTCGCTTGCACTGATGACGCCGGTTACCACATCCTTGATCCGGTCGATCATTCGCTTCATGGTGCCGAGCATGAGACCGATTTCGTCATCCTCTGTATAGTCGATTTTGACCGTCAGGTCTCCATCCGCCAATGCATTGGCAGTATCCTTCACCTTGGTGAATCCCTCCTTGAGCTTTACAACCATGTTCTGCATGGAGGAGAGCATTTGCCCGATCTCGTCATTGCCGGTGACGGTGATGGAATGGTTGAAATCGAACCTTGCGAGTGCTTCTGCCGCATCCTGTGCCACCCGGAGCCCATTGGTAATACTTCTGGCAAACAGGTAGAAAATTCCGAAGGCGATGATGAAAAAGACAATGGTCACCACGCACACGACATTGCGGACTTCCCGTGCAGGGGCAAGGAATTCCTTGTCTGGAAGCGAAAGCCCGATACTCCATCCGGTCGTTTTCACAGGCGCGAAACCGCCGGTTTTCGGAATGCCTTCGAAAACATAGTGATCCACACCGGTCTGTCCGGCGATCATCTTTTCGGTGATCTCCTTCATGCCATTGAGCTCGGCAACGTTCAGTTTCAGAAGATTTTCCTTGACCGGATGGGCGATGATAAGACCCTCACGGTCGATCATAAAGGCATATCCGGTATCACCCACCTTTGTGTTGGCAACGAGCTTGCTGAGAAAACCAATGTCGATGATATTGGCAACCATTCCGACGACCTTGCCGTTTGAATATATGGGAGCAGCGATGGGCACGAACGGTTCGTTGGTTACCTTGTTGAGGCCGGGCTCGCCTATGTTTGTCTTTCCTGATATCGCATCCTTGAAATACTGCCTGTCGGAAAGGGACAGTCCGATATAGGATGGATCGGACGCTGCAAAGACCCGTCCGTCCCTGCCGGTTGCCAGCACGACCTGGGAATTGTCCCGCAGGCCTTCTGTTTGGCTGAAGATCTTGAATTTCCGATTCAGCGCCTCAGCTTCCCGCAATGACCCATGGGAGCCATTGTCTTCTACCGCCTGAGCAGCCCTGACGGCCTCGTCTCCCACCGACAGATCGATGACCAGTTTTATTTCCCCTTTCAGCACATAGTCTATCCCCTGAGCCAGGGACAAGGTCGTTCCGGCAAGCTGCTCGTTTTCGATGGATCTCAGTCCTGCGCCTGCCCTGTTGACACTGATGACGCCCACTGTTGCCAGAGGAATGAGAAGTACCAGTGAACCTATCAGGATGAGCTTTACTACTAACCGAAGATTTTTGAACATTTTTCCTCCTTTTGGGAACCCATTTGTGTTTTTGTCGTCTCGTTCATTCTTGCCGCATGCCTTTCGTGAGCCTCCGTGATCCGTGTTCCTCTTTTTAAGGCCAACAAAAAAGGCACAATGCAGAGATAGATTCCCTGCATTGTGCCTTCTCTTTCAGGCCTGTTGCCTGACCGCAAGGCGGCCGGCTCGACTGTTCTTTACCAGCGAGCCATCACGAATTTACTGTCTTTTCGGTAAAACGAAGATCAGACTTGACTTCGGTTCTTCGGTTCAATGTTTATGAAATGCCGGCTCCTGGCCGCGGCGCTGCCATACGTTACCCCGCATGGGGAAGGTATGCCTATAGCTGGGTGAGAATATCCTGGAGCCTTTTCCTCAGATAGGCAAGCTCCTTTGACTTGAATGACTTTTTGGTCTGCTCCAGGACCTCTATGGACTCCTTGATCGATCTCTTCATCATATCCATTCTCGGACACCGGTAGAGCTGGCAAACGTGGGATCGAGCTATTTCATCTGACCGGGCGATGATATTCCGCAGGTCCATGGCGCTATCGATGAGATTCTGTGTCGTGAGCATGACAAAGGCCTCAATCGGAACATATGACTGTTCGGCTGGGAGTTCGGCCACAATTTTCGTGAGCTGCATGATGGACTCTTCAAAGAGATCCACCCGGTCCCTGCAATGGGACAGTTCCTTTAAAAAGGAACTTCTCCTGATACCCAGCACCACGTGTTCGAGAAACTCATTCATATTAAAGGGCCTGACAAGAAAGGCAATGATGTTTATCTTGGCGGTAAGAACGGCTACTTCAAGAATAGGACGATCAAGCGTGAGAATTACGGGAAGTCCCCACGGGTGTTTCTGGATCCTCTCAACCAATCTGTCGTCGAGAATCATCTCGCTGTCGGCCACCATGAGGTCGTAGACTGTGTTCTCCAGCCTTGAGACTGCTTGCGTGATATCTGATTCACAATCGCACACAAAACCGTGTTCTTCCAGAAGGGGTGAGGCGGATAATAAAAAGTTTTTGTCGCTGCAGGCAATGAATATATACCCTTTTCTCCGAGTTTCCAGGCAGTCATGCATGGTTTTTTTCTCTAACCCTGTAAGGAGAATTTACTGTTTTGGGTGTTGCCAATGGTTACATGCTCCTTTTTGATAAAAAGTTACAATGCAACTCATAAAGAAAGTCGAGAGACCTCTTACGCCGTGCCCTCTTCCTGCAGCTCTTATGACTGTCTGCAGGATATGCAATCACCAAATAAACCTTATCATATACACAGCTTACAGGTAAAGAAGGTTTTGATGATCTATTATGTTCGATTATATTCGGGTGTCATGACGGGGCATACGATTCCTTTTTGTCCCTTTCTGGTGCAATTTTGCATAAATCGTGTCTGGGCACCCCTTTTCACGTAAAATTACCGGAAAAATGGACGTGAGCAGGGACGTCCGGTCATTCAGGCGTGATACATACGGCCGCCCAGGTTCGATTCATCGAATTCCACCTGCTGGGTGAGCTTGTTGATGTCGAGGATCAACGCAACCGTGCCGTCTCCCATGATGGTGGCCCCTGACACGCCTTCTACGTGCCTGAGGAACTTGCCCAGGTTCTTGATTACGGTCTGGTGCTGACCCACGACCTTGTCCACCACGAAGCCGATCCGGCGCTCGCCGATTTCGGTGACCACCACCTGCTCGATGGCCGGATTGTTGCCGCCGAGCGAGAAGACCTCCCGCAAGGGGATATAGGGTACGATCTCGTCCCGGACCCGGGCCAGGTTTCTGCCGTGGGTGCGCCGCCGGTCGTCGGCGCTGAGCTCCACGCACTCCACTACGGCATTGAGCGGCATGACGAAGTATTCGTCGGATATGGTCACCAGCAGGCCGTCGATGATGGCAAGGGTGAGTGGCAGCTTCAAGGTGATGGTTGTGCCTTTGCCTTTTACGGATGCGATCTCCACGGTGCCGCCGAAGGACTTGATGCTGCTTGTCACTACGTCCATTCCCACGCCCCTGCCCGAGACCTTGGATACACTCCGGGCGGTCGAGAATCCGGGCGCGAGGATGAGCTCGAAGATCTCCTTTTCGCTCAAATTTGCATCAGGGCTGATGAGGCCCTTTTCCATGGCCTTGGCCCGGATTGCCTCGGTGTCGAGGCCGGCCCCGTCGTCGCTCACCGATATGAGCACATGGGCGCCGGAATGCTCCGCGGTCAGGCGGATGGTTCCTTCCGCTGGTTTCCCCGCGGCTCGCCTCTGCTCGGGCGATTCG
>Ga0208824_1002837_pt1 | contig 12660 bp, 7 predicted proteins | sample AD_JPNTR3_MetaG_FD_184447 | JGI IMG/M metagenome (GOLD analysis project Ga0208824, IMG submission 184447) | Active sludge microbial communities of municipal wastewater-treating anaerobic digesters from Japan - AD_JPNTR3_MetaG (SPAdes) (version 2) | ecosystem: Engineered > Bioreactor > Anaerobic >...
CGGATTCGGCCGGCTGTGGATCGCCAGCGGGCCGATGCTCTGGTTCACCGAGGCGTTCTCGTCGTCGCACGTCAATGCGTCGCGCAACTTCATCCGCTTTCCGCTCAACGTGTCTGTCGTGCAGCCGGTTTCCGATGGCATCCACATCGTCGCGGACCGCCACTACTTCCTGCCGAACGGAAATCCAGACTCCGCGCTGGTCAAAGGCCCGGACTACGGCGCAGTCATCGGCACCGGGATCTACATGAACGACAGGACGTCAGGCGCGTGGATGAGCACACGCGGTTTCGTCATCGGCGGCCCAGGTGGGGGAGTCACGAATATCCAGGAAGCGCGGGTCGCGGTCGACACGATGGCCCGCGGCAGCACGCTATTCAGGGAAGAAGACGGGATGCGGCAACTGGTTGGCGCTTTTCAGGAAGGCGAACAAACGGCGCTGGCCGCCAGATCATTCATTCGGGCGGAAGTCGTCCGGCGAAAGGACTTGTCATGACACACAGGAGCATTCTGGCGGCAGGGTTCCGATTCCAGATCGAGCACGTTCGGCGCGGGCGGCTCATCGATCGCTTCGAGGTAGCGAACATGATGCCCGAGCAGGGCAGGAATCACGTTCTCGGCGTGCTGCTCAAGGGTGCCGCACAAACCCTGACGTGGTACATCGCGCCGTATTCCGGAAATTACACGCCGCAGGACACCGACACCGCCGCCACGTTTCCCGGACAGGCCGGCGAATTCACCGGCTATTCGGAATCGACTCGCGTCGCGTTCGTGCCGGGAACAGTATCCGGCGGCGCTGTCGACAACAGCGGATCGGTGGCGACCATCACCAGCAATCAGGTATCGCAGCAAACCGTCCGCGGCGCCAGCCTTGTGTCGGCATCAACGAAGGGTTCCACGAGCGGAATCATTCTTTCCGCGATCAGGTTCCCATCGCCGAAATTGCTCGATAACGGCGACCTCTTGAAGTTCATCGCCGGCTTCCAACTCCTGAACCTTTCCTGACAAGGACATCACCATGACATTGAAAGCCTCTACCGGACTGCGGAACAAGGTTCTCGACACCGGATCACTGAAGGCCGCTCTGGACGGCGGCAAGTTGAACATCTACGCCGGCCCGGTTCCGGCGACGGCCGACGATGCGCTGGGGTCGGCCACCCTCCTGTGCGCTGTCACGCTCAATAGCACTGGAGCCGGCATCAACTTCGACGCGGCAGCCGTCAATGGCGTGCTTGCCAAAGACCCAGGTCAGGTTTGGTCAGGCGTCAACGTGGCCTCCGGTACGGCCACGTTCTACCGGCACGTTGCGACCGGAGACACCGGAGTCTTGTCGACCACCCAAGCGCGAATCCAGGGCGAGATCGGCACGGCAGGCAAGGAAATCAACCTGTCGTCTGTCGCGCTGGTCAGCGGGGCTACGCAGGCCCTCGATTACTACAGTGTCGCGCTCCCGACCCTGTGAAGTCGATTGCCATGTCCTGACCATGCCGGGAGATCGCGCGGACTGGCTTGGCCAGTGCGTGCAGTCATGCATCAACTCCGGCGCGACCGTCCATGTTCTGCCAGCGATCGTGAATCGGCTCGGGCAGGGAAGGGCGAATGGTTACGCAATCGGTTCAGCACCATTCGTCACCCACTGCGACCCCGACGATTACGTCATCGACTACGCGATTCAGCGATGCGCGAGGGCGCTTGAAGCAGACGGCAGGCTCGCGCTTGTATCGATCGGGGAACGGGTTGAAACGATCAACGACAGTGACACAGAGGCATCGATTCGCTACCACCCGCAAGCGCGGCATGGCCTCATCGTCTATCGCAGATCGGCGATCATCGAGTGTCTCAAAGAACTGTCGAATCACGATCACTCGGCCGACGCGTATCTCGTCGGGGCCGCGATGAGAACCGGCGCGGCGCTGCACATAGATGATATTGGTCTGGCGGTCCGAGTCCACAAGGGCAACTACCACTACCGGGCGAACTACTCGCCCTATGAGTTGGCCGGACTGAGGGGATTGCGTTGATCCTCGACTACACCAGCAATACCTATTGGGTTAAGCCATCCGGGCCGATCTACCCGATATGGGACGGCACAAAATGGACATTCGACGGGTGGGCCGACAACGGAATCAGGCTCAACGTCACGGGTTCATGGGCAGCCGGTTTCAGACCCACGCAATGGGCGATCGACATCGATCCTGACGCAGCGGTAGGCGGGCCTCTGACCGCTAGCTTGTACTCGGCGGCGGACGTTCTGATTGCCAGAATTACGCCGGACATTACCGCCACTGGCACGTACTCGACTGCTATCGTCGGTCAAGCCGCAGACATCGCGTACATGACGCTCCAGTCGACGAACAACGTTTTCGTCTATCCCCAGGCCGAAGTGACTGGTATCCGGTTCAACGATTCCTATCCGCCTTTCTGGACCGATCACAACGGAACGCGCGAGTCCGATATCGGCGTGCTGGTGAAGAACAAGAATGTCAGCTACACGCCCGGCACGCCCGGAACGATGGCGACTCCAGGCAGGCCATACCAGCCGGCCTACACGAGCTACGAAACGCTGACGGTGTGCAGGTTCCGTGCAGGCGCAGGACTGGTGCAAGGACATTTCGTCGTGTGGGACGTCAACGTACCTTCAAACACGCCAGGGGAATCAGCAACCAAAGTCGGGCAGACCATCGGATTCTTGCCGACCTACTTCGACTCAGGAATCTATAGCTGCCAACCCGAGACAGTTGCGACATTCCATGAGGAACAGGGCTACATACCGCCAACTCCAGCGGTACCGGCAACCGAGGCCCAGCTTACGCAGGACATGAATCTAGGGTGGAATTCCGGGGCGCGGTCAATCGCATCGTTCGACGTGAATGGACAGGCTGTATTCCTGGCTCCGTATCCGCTAATCGGGGCAGTAGTTGGTCTTGCCGCAGAGGATGCAGATAGAGGGTATGCCAACATCACCCACGGCTTCTATTTCTCCGGAGGCGTGGCCTACATCATCGAATCAGGAACAATCGTTCAGAGATTCGACGTGTACGGTCCGATGGACGAATTCAGGATTCGTCGGGTCAACGGGATCGTCAGCTATTTCTACTACGACAACGAGATATACGCCAGCGAAACGACAAGCGATGGAGCGGTATTCCTCAAGGCCGTTCTCTACAGCGGAGACGATTCGATAACGGCTTTGTCGTTCGGCGAACTCGTAGTTTGCATCAGCGAACTGCGCCCGCTCGGCGCGCGGCCACCCGGCTACACCGAACTGCTGCCGCTGGTCACCGACGACAGGACGCGGTTCGGGAAACTCCAACCTCTGAAGACGCTCGGCTACAACGGGCAGGCCGGCATTCCAAAATTGGCGCCTCTGACATCGGTCGGCTCCGACAAGCCCTACGCCGAGGGAAGAACATCGCTGCATCGGCTGACCGCTTCCGGAAGTTCTGCGCTGCTTGTGCCGAGTTACGCGATCAGCAATGGGATATTGCCCCTTCTCTCCACGGCAGGACACGGACTGACCGGCGGGATTGGAGGGGGAGACGTTGAGTTTCTCCCGATCCAGTCAAGAGGATCGGACCACAACTACGGCGAAGGGATCGTATCACTGCAACCGTTTGTATCTGCGGGCTATGCCGCACCAGCGGATTCCGTGTTCATGTACGAGCAGCCGGGGATTGTAGATTCATACGCGACGCGCCAAGAGGCCGTCATCGTCTTCTTGGATTGGTTCCAGGTCGCAACAGTCCTGACAGGCACCCGCGAGACCATCGCGCTGCTGATGGAGCAGGCCGAGGTCGGCGACACGATGAGCCTGTCCGCTGTGCTCGGCGCCCGAATCGACACCGTGTTTTACGTGTCGTTCTCGGATTCGATCAGCCAAGTGGGAGACGACGCAGCGGTTTGGGTCGTGAACACGGTAACCCAGGCCTCGACTCGCTACGAGAACTTCGGGTTCAACTCGTTCGGGAAGTGGGAGGGTGCCTACTATGGCGCGAAGTCGGATGGCCTGTATCTGCTCGATGGCGATGACGACAACGGCACGCCGATCGATGCGATGATCGCCTTCGGCGTGCAGACCTTCGGCGACACGCTCTACAAGCGGGTTCCCACCGTCTATATCGGCGCCAGATCGAACGGGAAACTGCTCCTGCGTGTGAAAGACGCAGACCGGGAATACCTGTACGAGACACGGACATCCAGCCCGAAACTCGCCACCCAGCGGTTCGACATCGGGCGAGGCCTGCGCCTAAATGCGTTCGAGTTCGAGTTGTACAACCAGGACGGCGACGACTTCGAGCTGGCGACCATCGAATTCATTCCGCTGCTGACCAAGCGCAAGCAGTGAATGGGGCGCCCAGGCGATGCGCCCGCTGACCAAGATTCTGGAAGGCCCGAACGCGGAGCGTTACCTGCCCTACGCCAAGGGACGGCTCGACGATCTTGACCGGATTGGCGCACCGTTCCTGTCCGATGTGTCGTTCGTCGGGGACGCTGAGATTCAGGTCAAGCGGCTTGGCGATCACGACTACATCCGCATTGTCGTCGGGGGAATGGCGCTATTCACAAGAGGTTTCGTTGCGGAGCCGAACGACTTCAGATTCCTCGCTGGTGGGGATGGCGGGTTCCGCGACATCACTCGAAGTGGACGCGTGCTCGATTCCGAGTATTTCGGGGCGGGCTACTTCACCACCGTCCAATATACCGACATGTTCGGCGCGACAGACCACATCTCCGGCACGCTGTTCTGGTCGAAGAACGGGAAAGACCTTGGCTCTTGTTCGTTCTCGTGGGGACATTCGACGTTCCACAACAACAACGCAGGGGAATTCATCGTCCCTGTATCGCTCGGAATGATAGATGGGTTGCAAGGAAGTTGCGTCGCTGGAATCGCATCGACACGGTTCGACATGGCTTGGCTGAATCAGGCATCGCTTGCCATGCAGAGACCCATCGTCATGCTTCTCTACAGCGATCGGCGGACACGGCTGGTTGATGTTCCGATCATCGAGACTGACATCAACCGCCACTACAAGAATGCCGTCGTGGCTTCGAGGGACGCAGGAAAGTGGATCGTCACATTCTGCGAGCACAGGTCGGTAGGAGAAGACCCGGAACGCGAGACGAGAACACTCGTGGCGACGACGGATGATGCGGGCGCATCGTGGAATGTGCGCTATGAACCTGCAATGGAATCTGGCTGGTACGAACACTTCGACAGGGCGTCCGACTTCGGAAATGGAATATGGATCACAAGGAGCGGGGCGATACTCTGTAGCAGGACCGGGAAAATCCCGCATGCGCCTGATGCTCTGGTCTCTACGCCTTGGCTGCACACAACCAGGCTATTCAGGTCCGACAACGACGGGGCGTCGTTCGTTGAGACGAACATCCAGCAATTTTTCACTAGCCGGCGCCTCCGCATAGAGTCATTGGTGTGCTTGCGGAAGAACGTGCTGTTGATGAAATTGACCAACAGTTACTTGATCTCAGGAGGGTTCGTCGGACCGTGGAGCAATCGCAACAAGGTATGGTGGCTCCGGTCAATCGATGATGGGGTGACATGGGCAGTTCCGCCAATGGCTGGATTTCCTGCCGTCGGAGCCGAGATGGTCGGCGTCATGACAGTTACGGACTTCGGTGCGAGCAAATCTGTAGTCATTATTCCAGTGTGGGACGCAGGGGAAGGAGCGTACTACGAATACGCTTCCCACGATGATGGGAACACATGGAAGAAGCGCGTGAAGATCATAGGCGCGGAGCGTTTGTTCATCGTCCCGGAGATACCATCAGAGCCGCAGATGGAACAAGACAACTTCAGGACTCTCTACCTGACCAGATGGCGCGGCAAGGCAGCGCCATTGAACATCGTCACGCCATGGCAAACAGGTGAGGCGAAGAAACCGGAGCCGCAGACATGACCCAATCCGCCGACTCGATCAACGACATCATCTCGAACGCCATACAGTTGGCGAACGACAAGGCACAGCAGGCGAACCAGTATGCCGAGCAGGCTCTGACGGCCTCGACCGTCATCATCAACGCCACGCCGCAACTGGTGTCGCAGAACGTGAACGTCTCAGAGCCGAGGGTAGAGATTCCATTCCACGTTGCCGGCGCTGACAACACGCTGTACGAGACGTTGAAGACCCAACTCGTCGAACTGGCGACCTCGAAACTCGCCGACTTCTTCTCGACCTACTTCCCGAACACCTGCGCTTGGGACAACGCGATGGAATGGGTCTGCCAGATCATCAAGACGGGTGGAACCGGCATTCCGCCCGGTATCGAGGCGCAGATATGGGAGCGCGATCGAGCACGCATCCTTGCCGACGCTGACAGGGTACAGGCCGAGTCCGCCGACGATTGGGCCGCGAAGGGATACCCGCTTCCGCCCGGCGCGGCAGTGCATTCGCGCCTGACCATCGCCCGCGCGGCGCAGGACAAGATTGCGCAGTCGTCGCGCGACGCGGCAATCAAGCACATCGACATCATCGTCGAGAACATCCGGTTCGCCGTGCAGCAGGGCATCCAATTGCGGATTGCGTCGCTCAACGCCGCTGCGCAGTACATCGAGGCGATCATGCGCGGGCCGGCGCTGGCGGCGCAGATGGCGACATCGCAGGTCAATGCCCAGGCCGGGCTGATTTCAGCCGCTGCTTCCTTCTACAACGCCCGCATAAACCTCGCGCAGCTTGAGACGCAACTTGCGCAGTTCAACGCGAAGCAGACCAACGAATTCTCGCTGGCGGTTGTCAATTCGGCACCCGGTCTGGCTCAGGCAAGGGCACACGCGGCGCTCGGGGCCGCCACTGCGGCCGGTAATCAGGCTGCCGCCGCGCTGTCATCGATCAACGCAATCGGCAACATCGCCAGTATCGAGAACGTCTGACGCGGGTTTTGCCCACGGGAACGGGCCGGACGATGATGCTGCGAACCCCTTCAGGAGAGCGTCATGTACGACATTGCCAGATTCAAAGACGACATACTCAATAGCCGCACCGCGAGCCTGTTGTCGAATTCGGTTACCGACGTGCAGGACGCCTATCAGAAAGGTGGGGTCGGCCGCGCGGTCGGCAAGGCGATCGGCGCGAATGTCGGCGGGGCAATGCTGGTGCCGGCCGCAATCACCGACGACGTTCTCAACGCGGCATCGCCGGTCACGAACTTCGCTGGAGAAGTCGGGAAAGGGTTGCTCGGGATCGATGGGACTCCATCTTCGGCGCCAGCTGTAGCCACGCCCGCGGTTGCCGCACCGCCTACGGCGCTGGCTGCCGCTGCCGCGAAACTCCCCGCCGTGCCGGCTGTCCCGCAACCCACTGTTACGGCATCGCCCACCACTGCGCAGGGCGGATACGGCATGGCCCAAGGCGGCGTCATCGGCCAGCAGACATCCGTTTCGGGAATCACCAAGCTGACGGGCGGCGGCTTCAAGTCGCCGATGTTCACCGACGATCCGGCGCGCGCGATGGCGCAGTATCAGGGCGGAACCGTCAATACGATGCCAGCCGCAGCCATCGCTGGATCGGCAGGACCGACCCCGGCCGTTTCTGCCGCTCTCCAAGCGGCAGCCGCCCGCGGCGACTACCAGTCGATCGCCGACTACTACCAGCGCAACGGCGGCACATTCAACGGCGCAACGGCCGCGCAGGACCGCATTGCGGCGCTGGAGAAGACGATCACCGCGCCGAACGGGAATATGTCCATCGGCGACATGATCGCCGCCAAGGCCCGCAACAAACTCGCGCTCGGGCAGATCGCCGCGCTGCGGGAACAGCCCAGGCTGGATGCGCAGACCGCAGCGCAGACCGCGCAGGCGGCGGCGCAGACGCAGGGCATCCTCGCGGGTATCCCGCTGACGCAGGCCAAGACCCAATCCGAGGCGGCCGACGCAAAGATCAAGCAGCAGCATGCCGAGCTGACCAAGCAGCTCGCCGACACCGATCCGGCAGATACGGCCAAGAGCACGGAATTGCGCTCGCGGCTCAATCAGATTGTCGGGAAAACGTCAGATCAGCAGGACAAGTACATCTTGGCTGACGTGGATACCGGGCAAGTCGATGCGATGGGGCAACCGATATTCAAGAAGGTGCCGTTCAACCAGCGCACCGGCGAATATGCGGGCAAAGAGGCCGTGCAAGGCGACAGGAAGGCCAAGGCCGACGCGATCACGGCGCAGTATCAGGCCGGCAAGTTGTCGCGTGAAGAAGCAAGCGCCCAACTTGCGGCGCTGGGGTACAAGAAATGAAGCGGATCGACGAAATGCTCGATTCCAGACCGGTGGATTCCGGCGAGGAAACCATTGATTCCATGCTCGACAGGAACCGGCCGAAGAGCAGCCTCCTGCGTCGTGGAGCCGATTATCTCGTCACCGGACTCAAGGGAGCCGTTGGAGTGCCGGAGGCCGCAGTCGGGATCGCCGACATCCTCACCGGTGGTCAGGCCGGGAAGCTGGCAGAGGACATCGGTTTCCGGCCGAAAGAGGCCAAGTCGATCATCGACCAGTGGTACTCGCCCGAGCAGCAGGCGGCCAACAAGGCCGTTCAGGAGGCGCAGGGATTCGTCCCGACGCTGACCACCGCCCTGCAGAACCCCTCGACCATCGCGCATTCGGTCGTGGAGTCGGCGCCATCGATCCTCGCCGGCGGCGCGGTCGCACGCGGCGCGACCCTGATTCCGAAGGTGACGCCCGTCATCGCTTCGGCCATCGGCGAAGGCGCGGTCAGCGCCGGCCAGACTGCGGAGCAGATCAGGCAGGAGTCCCAAGGCGGCACGCTGACGCCAACTCAGGCGGCTATTGCGGCCGGCTCTGGCGCGCTGACCGGGGCGCTCACCGGTGCGGGCGGGGCGGTCGCCAAGAAACTCGGCATCTCCGACATCGACACGCTGGTTGCCGGCGGCAAGGCTGCGTCCGGATCGAGCAAGGGACTCGCGCGGCGCGCTGCCGAGGGGTTCGTTTCCGAGGGAATCCTCGAAGAACTACCGCAGAGCCTGCAGGAGCAAGCGGCGCAGAACATCGCCCAGGGCAAGCCATGGGACGAAGGTTTGGGCAATGCGGCGGCCATGGGCATGCTGGCCGGCGGCATCATGGGAGTCGGGGGGGGAGTCATTCGTGGCAAGCCCGCCGCCGCCGAGTCCCCGCCGACCCAGCCAGCGCCGACGATCGCCGACGTTCCCTTGCCAGAGATTCAGCGCGGCACGATGCTACCGAACGAGGGGCCGCAACTGCCGACGCCGAAGGTGCCCGGCAAGGATACTGGCGGCGCATTCCCCGATCTGTTCGAGACGCCGCCACCGGCAGGGCCGGAGATCGAATCCCAGCCCCAGCGCGGAGACTTCCCGCCACTCAACGTAGCCGGCCCGCAGCAGGATCGTCCGCTTCCAGAACTTCACGAAACCCCGGAAGAGGCCGCCAGGCTCGCGCAAGTTATCGCCAGGATGGACGCAGGCGGCCGGTCCTACGATCTGGAAACAGCCCAGCGGAACGCGCTTGTCGCGCGCGAGAAAGGCACCGACGTTCGCGTCGTACCGACCGAGAGCGGGAAGTTCACCTTATTGCCCGTCAGGTGGTTGTCCGAGGCGCGGCAGAACGCCTACGCCGATCTGCAGCCGGCCGCCAAAGAGAAGCGCCGGCCGGAACCGGCCGGCCCGCTCGCCCTTCCCGGCCCGGATACCCCACTGCCCGGCCAATTCATCGCCAACCCGGACGGAACGGTGCGACAGGCGACGGTGGGCGACCGCATGGATTCGGCTCTACGCGTCAAGCACGCTGAAGCCGAACAACAGGCCCGTCAGGCGGCGGCCGTTGAGAGTGGCCTGACCGCCGATGTTCAGCGCGCGATTGCCGCGCGGGCCAACACCGTGCATGCCGTCAATGTGCAGACCGGGCACACGGTCGAGATCGACAAGACGGCCGGTCCAATCTCGGCAGCAGCCGGCGCAGCGATCGAGGCGGGCGCCAGCCCAACCCACGCCACGCCGAAGACGATCCTGTCCAATCCAGAGATCACGCTCCCGCCGGCAACCGAGCAGGCAGGAAAAGACAGAAATCAGAAAAGCAATGCTTTAGCGATTTCTGTCTCGACGCCCGCAACCCAACCAACCCAGGCCAAGGAGAAGACCGATGCCAAGCAGCAGCAAGAAGCAGGAAAGGACGATGGCGGCAGCCGCCCACAATCCGGAGTTCGCCAAGAAGGTGGGAATCCCCCAGCAGGTGGCGCGCGAGTTCAATCGGGCGGACGCCAGCAAGGGGAAGGGGAAAAAGCCGCCGAAGAAGTGCTGAAACCCGAGTCGGGAGCGGAGCGCGCATACGACAAGGTGCGCGCTACCCTCCTGGCTACTCGGATGACCGCGCAGGGGTTGCCCTCGCGCGTTGTCCCGCACCCCACCCAGCCGGGCAAGTACGCGATCGAGCCGGGTGAAGAACCGAAAGAATCGCCACAGCCGGCGAGCAAGTCTGAAAGAAAACCGGAAAAAACTTTCAAACCCGAGCGCCGCAAGGACGCCAGCCAGCGCAAGACGGTCGATCAAATGTCGCCCGAGGACATGCGCAGGGAGTTGCTCACCAATCACCTGACCGGGATCGCAAACAAGCGCGCCTACGACGAGTCGAAGAAGCTGCCCGTTCAAGTCTCGATCGATGCTGACTCGCTCAAGTGGGTGAACGACACGCTTGGTCACGCATCTGGTGACGAAATGCTCAGAGCGATTGCGCAAGCACTCGCCGCAGAAACACCGAACGCATACCATGTCAGTGGCGACGAATTCATCGTTCAGGCGCTCAACGTGGCCGGCGCCGAACTCGTCATGAAGCGGGCGGCGGACCGCCTCACCCGCGCCAAGGTATCCGTCTCGAAGCCGGATGGCACAGAGATCACCCTCAATGGATTGGGATTCAGCTATGGAACAGGATCAACCCTCGAAGAAGCGGAAACCGGACTCCAATCCCACAAAGCCGCCCGTACACAAAGCGGCGAGCGCGCTGCCCGAGGGGAAAACCCTCCAGGAGCGGTGTTCCGAACTCGGGATCGGCAAGGGCTGGAAGATCACCAAGATCACCCTGCCGGACAGGTAACCCCCCCGGAGAAGCTCACCGCTGTTCCGGAGAAGGTCGCCAACCCCCCGGAAACGTCCGCCAACCCCCCGGAAAAGCTCACCGCTGCCCCGCGAAAGCCCGGAAATGTTCCGGGACTCCCAGGACGTGCGAAGGCACTGCGCGACCTTGGCGTGCAACCGGAGCAGATCAAGCAGGCGGTCGACGAGGCCCGAGCCGGCGATCTGACCCTGCTCGAAGACTTGGAGCGGATCAACGCGCCGACAGCCCTGCGCAACGCAGAGGGCATGTCGGAGGACCAAGCATTACAGGCGCTGCAGGACGGCGAAAGGTTGTCGCGCTACGGCGATACGACGTGGATCGAGGAAATCAAGAGCGCGAAGGTTCAGACCTATGTTGTGAAGACCAAGTCCGAATCAGGAGGCATTACCACCATCGGGCCAGTCGGGCCTGACAAGCAGTGGGGATGGGGACGCCTCGATGCGGCGCAGCGCGCGATTCAGGGGTGGGTATTTGCGGCCAAGCCGGCTCCCGAGGACACCCAAGCTGCGCAGGACGATGGCCTCGACGCCATGTTCGACCAGATCGTCACGGAAACGGAACCAACTGCCAAACCCAATCCGCCACCCGCGAAGAAACCAGAAACCAAGAAGCCGGTAACGCCTCAGATAGCAGCTCCGACAGGGAGCACGCCGCTTGGCGTGAAGCCGGCCGCTCCGTCGCCGCGTGCTGCCAGCGACTCGGCCAAGAGCGCCGCCAAGAACGCTGGGGCAGGCCTGGCCGACGTTGCCAAGGCGCTCAACGCCCTGTTCAAGCCCAAGCCGGGCCAAATGAACATGGGACTCGGGTTCGACGAGGACACCTACGCCCAGGCCAAGCCGATCTTCCTGTCAGGGATCGCTCACTTCCGCGACGCCGCCAGCGACATCGGCGACATGATGCGCGCGCTGGTCAATGCCATGCGTACCCAATTCGGCATGGACACGGCGACGATAAATGTCATGAAACCCTACGTTTTGCGCTTTATCCGCGACGTGCGCGATGGTAGGATCATCCAAGATGATTATGCACCACCCAAGGAGGGCGCGACCAATGGACCCGAGAGCAATGCCGGACAGCAACCGGGAAATGTCGACGTTCGTCAGTTGGGTGAAGAAGGAGCACAAGAGGCTGGAGGATCAGGGCGAGGACTACATAATCCCGCTGCGGCAGCGAATCCTCAAGGGATGGGAAGTGAAACAGCCGCAAATGCTGGCCCGGCTCAACAAGGCGGGGGTGGCGCAGAAACTGGCGGACGTTCTGCAGGCCCGGATGTGGCAGGCGGCGCAGGAGTACCTCGACTCGGGGATGCCGCTGTCGGACGCGAGGGAGCAGGCGGAACGGGAGTGGCTGTGGATGGAACCCGAAGAAGCTTCGGGAACTACCACATAGCCGACCCCAAGGCGATATTCGGCGGCGGGCCGAAGGCGCGATTCAACAAGAACCGCGCGGCAATCGAAGCGTTCCGCGAAATCACTGAAGAAGGCAAGACCCCGACGCAGGCCGACCGCGACGCGATGGCGTCCTACACCGGCTGGGGTTCGTTCGGACAGGAACTATTCCAAGGCAATTGG
>Ga0208824_1002848_pt1 | contig 12615 bp, 7 predicted proteins | sample AD_JPNTR3_MetaG_FD_184447 | JGI IMG/M metagenome (GOLD analysis project Ga0208824, IMG submission 184447) | Active sludge microbial communities of municipal wastewater-treating anaerobic digesters from Japan - AD_JPNTR3_MetaG (SPAdes) (version 2) | ecosystem: Engineered > Bioreactor > Anaerobic >...
CAAACCTGATGGAACGGGTCAATAAGGAGCTAAAACGAAGGACCAAGGTCGTAGGAGCGTTCCCGAACGAGGAATCCCTTCTCCGGCTGGTCGGATCTATCCTGATGGACATCAACGAGGAGTGGGTCACCGGCAGAAGGTATTTGACCATGGAGAAGGAATGATCAGGCAAGGAGACGGGGCTCAGGCAAATTACAGAAGATCTGAGACGTTACCCAGCTATAAATGGAAATGGTAATAGTTAAAGGCCTGATGCGGTTTCTTCCCCGAGAGAGTAAGGGGAAAAACATAGGGGGGTAAGTAAGACACGTATTGGTAATGCAGCCATCCTATTGGTCTTGATAATGACTATTGAGGGTAAGGCTACGGGCAGGATGCTTTGAAAATCGTCTAAATAGGTTTTCGTTGTGCCCATCATCCCGGGCCTGGTGGAGAAAGGCCGGGAGAAGTCAAGAAAAGGAAGAAGGAAAGGCAAGGTGAGCAGCGATGAGCACTCCTCAGATAAAATTCCAACAACTTCTGCGCGAGCTATTTCAATTTGACTGTGCTGACCTGGATTTTGGCATCTATCGCATCATGAACTTCAAGCGGGCAATCATTGAGCGCTTTATCTCCGAGGACCTGCCGCGCTTGGTGAATGATGAGCTAAACAAGGGGGCACTGGCTGCGCAAAGTCAAGCCATGCAAGAGCTGGATGCTGCCCGGAAAAAGGTGCTGGAAGCGCTGGGTGAAGATGCCCTCGACGCTGATGGCAATTTGGCCGAGAAGTACCGTGAGACAAAGGCAGGAAGAGAATATCTTGTTGCGCAGGAACGGGCTAGATCCGCCAAGGGCCGCGAGGCGCTGGAGACGGCTATCTACAACCATCTTTATTCCTTTTTCAGCCGCTACTGGCAGGACGGCGACTTCATTTCCAAGCGCCGTTACTCCAAAAAGGAACGCTATGCCATCCCCTACAATGGTGAGGAGGTATACCTTTACTGGGTCAACCACGACCAGTATTACGTCAAGACCGGTGAGTATTTCACAGATTATACATGGAAGGCTCCCCATGGCGTGACTGTACACTTCAAGCTAAAGACTGCCGACGTGGAACAGAACAACATCAAGGGCGAAAAGCGCTTCTTTCTGCCGAGACTGGACGAAATCACTTGGGACGCCAACGCCAGTACCCTCACCATTCCCTTCGAGTTCCGTCCGCTCACCCAGGAAGAGCAGAACACCTATGGTCAGAGGAACCAGCAGGAGGCCATTATTGCCGAAGCACTGGAAAAGATTCCAAAACGTCTGCCCAAGAACGCCCATGAGGCTTTGGCAGCATTGATTGCCGAAAAGCGCCGCACCGACGGGACGGCAGTAACCCTGCTGGAACACCACTTGCGCCAATACACTCGGCGCAACACCAGCGACTTTTTCATCCACAAGGACCTGAAGAGCTTCCTCTCCCGCGAGCTGGACTTTTACCTGAAGAATGAGGTGCTCAACTTGGAGGAGATGAAAGCCGCGGGCGAGGGGCTGGCCGAGGGTTGGTTCCAACTCATGCGTCTGATCAAGCGCATCGGCCTAATCATCATTGAGTTCCTGGCGCAGATTGAAAACTTCCAGAAAATGCTCTGGGAGAAGAAAAAATTCATCACCGAGACTTTTTACGTCATCACTGTAGGCAACATTTCCGAGACGTTCTACCCAGAGATTGCCGAAAACGCGGCGCAGTGGGAGGAGTGGGAGAAGTTCTTAGCCATTGATACCCTGCCACAAGACCTGCTTTCCGGCAACTGGGGAACGCCCGAATGGCGAATGGTCTTTCTCAAAACCCATCCATCCCTGCCGCTGGACACGCGTCACTTCTCACAGGATTTCGTGGACCGTCTGCTGGCGAGTTTTGACGATTTGGATGAGATGACTGACGGTCTGCTGGTACATAGTGAGAACTGGCAGGCGCTCAACCTGCTCCAGGAACAGTATCGTGAGCGGGTAAAGACGATTTACATTGATCCACCGTATAATACGGCTGCTACGCCCATTTTATACAAGAATGATTACAAACACTCTTCTTGGATTTCGCTCATGGCAGACAGATGCACTCTTAGCTCAGGTTTTCTAGGAAATGCTGGCATTCTAGCGGCGGCAATCGATGATGAGGAGGTTTTAGGGCTCCGATATCTTCTTTCTATGATATTTGAACAGGAATTGGGAATAGCTGTAGTTCGTTCTAACCCTGCAGGTCGAAAAACTAAGGGTAAACTGGCTCCCGCACACGAATACTTACTGCTTTACGGGAAGACAGCAGAAGCAACGCCATCTTTTCTTGATGTCACTGATGAAAGGTTGAAGCGATTCCCTTTACAGGACGAATACGGTAATTATGCCTGGGCAAATTTCATTCGTTCTGGAAGCCATGATAAGCGCGAGGATCGTCCCAAGCTTTTTTATCCGATCTTTGTAAGCCAGAACGGGCACATTCGAGTTCCAGCAATTGAATGGAATGAAGAAAAGCGTTCCTACGATTTACTTGAGCAGCCTTTGCCCGGCGAACAGGTTGTATATCCTGTAGTGCGACAGGGTGGCAAAATTATCGAAAAAAATTGGCAAAGGGGACACGAGCGAGTTAGGCGAGAGCTTGATCGTGGGTGGTATCGGGTTAGAAAGCAAGAAGATGGGTCTCTTAGTATTGATTTCAAAACCTATATGGACGAACAGGCTCTTCCCACAACATGGTGGGATGACAAAGAGTATGCATCAGCAAACTATGGAGCATTAGAATTGAAATCTCTCTTTGGAGAAAAGCCTTTTGATTTCAGCAAGTCCACAGCTTTAGTTAGAGACAGTATTCTGGCTTCAGGAGGCCGTAGAGAAGATAGCATCATCCTCGACTACTTCGCCGGCTCCGGCACCACCGGCCACGCCGTCATTAACCTCAATCGCGAGGACGGCGGGCGGCGCAAGTTCATCCTGGTGGAGATGGCGGATTACTTTGATACCGTTCTCCTGCCGCGTTTGAAGAAAGTCACCTTCTCGCCGGAGTGGAAGGACGGCAAGCCCAAACGCGTGGCCACGGCAGAAGAAGCCGAACGGGGTCCGCTTATCATCAAAGTAATCCGCCTGGAATCCTATGAAGACGCCCTCAACAATCTATTACCTTCCGAAGAAAGCAGTGGACAGGTGGCGCTGCAGTTTGAGGACTATTTACTCAAGTACATGCTCCAGTGGGAGACGCGCAAAAGCGAAACCCTGCTGAATGTGGAAAAAATTAGCAAGCCCTTTGACTACTGCTTGCACATATACCGCGATGGCGAGACTCGTGTCCAGAAAGTGGACCTTCCCGAGACCTTCAACTATCTCATCGGGCTGGACGTGGCAAAGCGGCAGGTGCTGGACAATAACGGCCGTTACTACCTGATTTATCGCGGCGCGACGCGCGAAGGCAAGAGCACCGTGGTCATCTGGCGCGAAACCGCAGGCTGGACAGAGGAAGATTACAAACGCGACCGTGACTTTGTGGCCAAGCACAAATTTACCGAGGGTGCGGACGTTATCTATGTTAACGGCGATTCGCTCATCCCCGGTGCTCAGGCGCTGGAAGGTGTGTTCAAGGCAAAAATGTTTGCAGGCGTGGAGGGATAGGTATGGCAGAAGTACTTTTCAAGAAGGTTGATTATATCCTTAAGAAACTGGTTGAAGATATATCTATGGGAGAAATCGGGCTTCCTGACATTCAGCGTCCCTTTGTTTGGTCGATGACCAAGGTACGCGATTTGTTTGACTCGATGTATCGCGGCTTTCCCATTGGCTATCTTCTCTTCTGGGAAAATGGTTCTTCTGATACCCACCGAACGATTGGTGCTGGTCCGAAACAAAAGGTGGCGCGTCTGCTCATCGTAGATGGCCAGCAACGGTTGACCTCATTATACGCAGTCATGAAAGCCGTGCCCGTGATTACAAAAAACTTCAAGTCCCAGCGGATAAAAATAGCTTTTCATCCGCTGAGTGAGAAATTTGAAGTCTCTAATGCAGCGATTGAGAAGGACGCAGAGTGGATCCCGGACATTAGCATTTTATGGCAGCCCGATACGAAACCGCATGCTTTCAAGAGAAAATTCCTTGAGAAGTTAGGAAAACGGCGCCCCTTGACCGCCGAAGAAGAAGATATAATTCATGAGAGAATTGACCGACTGATCAAACTCGAAGAATATCCACTCACCGCGCTGGAGATTTCTTCTTCTGTCGATGAAGACAAGGTCTCAGAGATATTCGTGCGTATCAATAGTAAAGGGGAAGCGCTTAACCAGGCCAATTTTATTCTTACCTTGATGTCCGTATTCTGGGACGAGGGTCGCAAAGAGCTGGAAGAATTTTGTCGGCGCAGCAAAGCACCCTCCCCGGATGGCAGTCCTTCACCTTTTAATCATTATTTGCGCCCAAATCCTGACCAGCTGCTGCGCGTAAGCGTGGCACTGGGGTTTCGCCGCGCACGCTTAGAGCATGTTTATTCCCTGCTTCGAGGGAAGGACCTGGAAACGCGGCAATTCTCAGATGAACAGCGCGTGAAGCAGTTTGCCTTATTGCAAGAGGCTCAGGTATACGCTTTGGACCTTCAAAACTGGCATGAGTTCTTTAAGGTGCTGAAAAGGGCAGGATACCCCTCCGATCAACTCATCTCCTCGCAAATGGCTGTTCTTTACACCTATGCATTGTGGCTCATAGGAAAGCGAGACTTCAAAGTAAATTTGTACCGCTTGCGTGAAGTGATGGCGCGCTGGTTCTTTATGGCAACGCTCACGGGGCGTTATACAGGTTCGCCCGAAGCGCGGTTTGAACAGGATATGGCCCTACTGCGCGGCGCAAACAGAGCCGATGACTTTGTCCGCATTCTAGATGAGCAAATTAGCGCCGTCTTGACAAAAGACTATTGGGAAGTAACTTTACCCAACGAATTGGAAACCGCTGCTGCCAGGAACACTGCACAATTTGCCTACTATGCCACGCTTTGTCTGTTGGAAGCGCGGGTCTTGTATTCGAAGATGAAGGTGTCCGAGTTACTGGATCCTACCACGAAGGCCAAAAAGACTGCTTTGGAACGTCATCATCTCTTCCCCCGCAAATACTTGCAACGAATAGGGGTTCGAGAAAAGCGTCTCATTAACCAGGTAGCAAACTATGCTTTAGTGGAATGGAGCGACAATATCAAGATTTCCGACAGAGCTCCCAGGGACTATGTGCCGGAATTAGAAAAACGATTTGCTTCCGATGAACTTCAACAGATGTATGATTGGCATGGATTGCCTTCAAACTGGTACGAACTTGATTACGAGGATTTCCTCAAGGAACGAAGGAGACGAATTGCGCTTATTATAAAATTCGGTTTTGAGAGGTTGGTGGTTGGCGCATGAGCAACGGGTCAACCCAATACCAAAAACTCGAAAACCGCCTCCTCCTGCTTTCCTGGCTCAACAGCCTGTTGGGTTATGAGAAAAACCGTGAACTGCTGGAGGACATGAAACAGGCTGAGGAAGGTTTTGATGCGCAGGGGCGCAGCCATATTTACTACCGCCTCATCTCGCGCGGCAGCAAGCTCAAAATCTCTGCCGATGACCTTGCACGCTATGACGACAATATTCGCGCGCACCTAGCAGTCATTAACGCCTGCCGCACCCAGCCCATTACCCTCCGCTATTTTCAATACCTGGCAGCGCTGTACACGGAAATCGTCCTCGACCGCCTGTTCAACCACAAAGCGCAACTCCTGGCTGATCTGAACGCCTTTGTGTGCCAGCGCAACGCAAAGAAATTGCCCAGCGAGCCGCAGGACGAGCCCTTCACCGAAACCGACCTGACCAAGCTGGCTTACTGGATGGCTACAGGTAGCGGCAAGACGCTGATTCTGCATCTTAACTACTATCAATTCCTGCACTACAACAAGGAGCCGCTCGATAACATCCTTCTGGTCACGCCCAACGAGGGCCTGAGTGAGCAGCACCTGGCCGAACTTGCCGCTTCCGGTATTCCCGCCCGCCGCTTCGATCTCAACCACGGCGGCTTGTGGAGCGACAGTAAACACACCGTGCAGGTTATCGAAATCACTAAACTTGTTGAAGAAAAGCGCGGTGGTGGGGTTAGCGTGCCGGTAGAGGCATTCGAGGGCCGTAATCTGATCTTTGTGGACGAAGGGCACAAAGGCTCCGGCGGCGAAGCTTGGCGCAAGTACCGCGATGCACTTGGCGAAACAGGTTTCACCTTTGAATACAGCGCAACCTTTGGGCAAGCTCTCTCGGCGGCGCGCAACGATCCGCTTACTGCCGAATACGGCAAGGCCATCGTCTTTGATTACTCCTACCGGTACTTTTACGGGGATGGCTACGGCAAGGACTTTCGTATCCTCAACCTGCAGGATGAGACCGACGAGGCCAAAACCGATCTGCTCCTTCTGGGCAACCTGCTCTCCTTCTATGAGCAACAGTGCCTGTTTGATGAACAAGCCGAGATCCTGCGTCCATACAATTTGGAAAAGCCGCTCTGGGTGTTTGTCGGTAGCACGGTCAACGCTGTCTATAGCGAGAACAAACAGAAGCGCAGCGATGTGCTAACTGTGGTGCGTTTTCTCCATCGAGTGCTGGCAAACCGCGACTGGGCGGTCAAAGGCATCGAAGAACTCCTGGCGGGAAAAAGCGGTCTCGTTACGCCAGATGGGATAGACCTGTTCGCCGGGCGCTTCCCGTACGTGCGTGAAACTGGCCTTACCGCCGAAGCCCTATACGATGACATCCTGCGGCGGGTCTTTCACTCCCCGGCCGGTGGCGGTCTGCACGTGTGCGACATTAAAAGTGCCGCTGGCGAGCTGGGGTTAAGGGCATCCGGCGCCGAGGAGTATTTCGGTCTCATCTACATTGGCGACACCGCGGAATTCAAAAAACTGGTGGAAGCCGATGGCGCCGGCATCACACTGGAGGAAGACGCTATCGCCTCCTCGCTCTTTACGGATATCAACCACCCCGACACGCCGATTAATATTCTTATTGGTGCCAAGAAATTCATGGAAGGCTGGAATTCCTGGCGCGTCTCCAACATGGGACTTCTCAACATTGGACGACGGGAAGGTTCACAAATCATCCAACTCTTCGGGCGCGGTGTACGCTTGCGCGGGAAAAACCATTCTCTAAAGCGTAGTGCTGCCCTTCCGGGCAATCATCCACCGTATATCAAACTGCTGGAGACACTCAACATCTTTGCTGTGCGCGCTAATTATATGGCTCAATTCCGTGATTATCTTGAACGAGAAGGGGTAGAGACCGAGCCGCTGGTTGAACTACCGCTCCCTATATGGACCAACGAACAGATGCTTCAGCGCGGGCTGGTGCTACCGCGTCCTGAGAGCGGCCGTGACTTTGCTACCGAGACGATACTCCTGCTCACCCCTGATGAAAACATCCGCCTGAGGGTGGATTTATCGGTCAAAGTGCAGGTACTGGAAAGCGGCGCGGTGGGCCTGCAGGACGCTCGCGCCCAAAGCGAATATAAGGCGACCACTATCCCGTCAGAAAGTCTGACATTGGTGGATTGGGAACAGGCCTACCTCGAGCTGCTAGACTACAAGGCGCGCAAGGGCTGGAGCAACCTGGTCATTCGTCCCGAAACCCTGCGCGCTATCCTAGAAAAAGTTCCCTATACTCTGAAGGCAAGTGAAGCCGTGTTCCGTCCTCGTACCTTCACTGACCGCACCCGTTTGCAAGAAGCGGTCACAGCCATTCTGCGCAAGTACCTGGACATCTTCTACCGCCGAGCTCACGAGCGCTGGGACAGCCAAAACTTGATCTATCGCCCCCTCGACCTTGATGATCCTAACCTGGCTTTCAACCGTCCGAGCGTGCAGGAAAAGAAAGCCGCCTACATCGTGCGCGTACCGCGTTCACACAGCGACCTAGTTACCGCCATCAAAAAACTGTGCGAAGATATGGATAAACTTATCAAAGAAGAAAACAGCGGCTTGCCGCGCCTCTACTTCGACCGGAGCATCTATCTGCCTCTGTTTCTCAAAAAAGGCAGTGTGCTCACTGCTGACCCACCGCTGCTGGAAGAGAGTGAAGAACGCTTCGTCCGTGACCTGAAGGACTACTGGGAGGCTGAAAAGGATAAGTCGCTGGCGGGAAAGGAAATCTTCCTCCTGCGAAACTTGAGCAGAGGAAAGGGCGTGGGTTTCTTTGAAGAGAGCGGTTTCTACCCTGACTTTATCTTGTGGATTGTGGATGAGAAAAAACAGCGCATCGTCTTTATCGAGCCGCACGGCATGTTACACGCTAAGGCTTACGAGCACGATGAAAAAGCCAGTCTGTGGGAGCGCTTACGCGAGCTAGGAAAGGAGGTAGGGCGAAGAAGCGGTCGACAGGATATTACGCTAGATTCATTCATTATCTCAGCTACGCCCTACGATGACTTATACAAGCGCTACGATGATGGCAGTTGGGACCGAGACAAGTTTGCTAAACATCATATCTTGTTCCAGGAACGGAATCAGGACTATGACTATCTCTGTAAAATCTTCGATGGCTATTGCACCAACCGGCAGATTTCAGGGCTAAAGTAATTGTGCATGAACTGCTGCACCTTAAAGTGCCAAACCATAACCTGTTATTCAAAGCTCTTCTTAAAGCGTACTTAGACAGATATCGGTAGTATAAAAGGCCCTTGGGAAATACTCCCTGGGCCTTTTACTATTAAGTGGAGATTAATGCTTATGACTTTTTGGTTGAGCCTCTTTTGCCAGGCCTTATACTTCGTCTGACCAGTTTGATTACAGGTGAAGCAATCCTATGCTGATTTTCTATATCCATTTGTGCTAGTTTTACATAACGCGACGTCATAGCCATCGTACTATGTCCCATTTCGTACTTTAGGGCAAACTGGTTACCGCCGTTTCTAAGAAACATGATGGCAAATGTATGGCGTAGAGAATATGGTGTCACTTTAACGCCTATCTTTTTGCTGTACATGTACAACCGTTTAGTCCACATATGGGTTGTCATTGGAAGGCCGGTAGTGGAGTAGAATATCATATTGCCCCATTCTTCAGGAGTCATGTTAATCACTTCGCCTATGGCAGCAGCCGTAACAGGGGATATTGGAAGAATCCTCGCTTTCTTCACTTTGGAATACTCTTTGCGGACGTGCACAATCAACTTATCCAGATCTACGTCATCAACCGTGAGGCTAAGTGCTTCCTTGGGTCGTATTGGATTCGCTAAGATAAAAGTGATCCACTTTGGAGCAAAACGCTACCAAGTGATCCACTTTGACCGACCATACTACCCTGTTATATTGGAGTTATCATCGACTTCAGATAACAGGGGGCAGGGAGATGATCAAAGTGGATCAATATCAGCTTATCAGAGAACTGTATGCAGTGAAAGGGCTGTCGCAACGAGAAATTGCCCGAAGACTTGGGATTTCTCGGAATACGGTAAGGAAATACTGCCAGGGCGAGTTTCTACCATTCGAGAAATCAACACGGCAACGCAAGCCTTCTGTTATGACCCCGGAAGTAGAAGAGTTCATTCGACAGTGTTTTGAGGCAGATGAGGAAGCCCCAAGTAAACAGAGGCATACCGCCAAGCGGATTTACGATCGGCTCGTGGAAGAAAAAGGTTTTACCGGTGGAGAGTCCACAGTTAGACAGTACGTTAGAAAGCTTAAGAACAAGTCTGCTGAAGCTTTTGTGCCGCTAGAATTCGACCCAGGTGAAGCAATGCAAGTCGATTGGGGAGAAGCTACGGTCTTAATGGGCGGTAAAAAAACTACTGTTCACGTTTTCTGCGCAAGGCTGTGTTTTAGTGCGATGCCGTTCGTAATAGCGTTCCCCTTTGAGCGGCTCGAGGCCCTATTAGAGGGACACATCGAAGCGTTTAAGTTTTTTAACGGAGTTCCTCAGCGAGCTATCTATGACAATGTGCGTACTATTGTGAAAGAGGGTTGGGGAAAACATGTAGCCAGCGAGCAAAAGGACTTTGTCCAGCTGAAAGCTCATTATGCATTTAAGTCCACATTCTGCAATCCCGGCCAGGCTAATGAAAAAGGGCTTGTTGAGAACCTTGTGGGTTGGAGCAGGAACAATATATTCGTACCGGTGCCAAGGGTTAATTCCCTTCAAGAGCTAAATGACCTGCTGCGCAAAAGATGCCTGAATTACCAAAGCCACACCATCAGAGGCCGCAGCCGCAGCGTGGGCCAGGAATTTGAAATTGAAAAGAGCAGACTTACAGCATTACCCAAAAGACATATGGAACCAATCCGGCAGGTCATAGCGAAGGTGAACCATTTTGCCACTGTTCGCTTTGAGCGGAACCGTTATTCCGTTCCCGTGAATTATGTCGGAAGTGATGTTACGGCTCTGTTGAAACCCTCTAGTCGAGGGTCGGCTCCATCTGAGGGGAAAGATCTATAAAACCGTTGCTCCTTGTGTTAATGACGAAACCAACAACAAGGAGCAGAGTTAGTGTCGACGAATGGCTATATCAACCTTACTAAAGCGATCCTCACCACCGTACGATCTTCACATTTACTGCTCTATTCCTGTAAATACTCCCGGAAAACGTATACTCAGCACCAACTTATGACAATCCTGCTCGTGCGTGAGGTTCTGGGCACCAATTATCGGGACACAGTGGATCTCGTTGAACTGCTGGAACCGATCAGAGACCTGCTTCAGCTCGAGCGGGTACCCCACTATTCGACCATCCACAAGTTCATGACCCGGATTCCCTCTGTAATCTTCACGAGAATGCTCAAGAAGACCCTTTTACTTTTTTATTCAACAGGAGATATAATCCCCCTAACGGCCATCGATGCTTCAGGGTTCACCAGCGCGTATGCCAGTCACTACTACTCCTGGAGAACGGGTAAAACGCGAAAGAACTTCCTGAAAACCTCGATTGCTGTGGACACCCACAAGCAGGTGATCTTGTGTGTCAAAATCTCCCAACACCCCGTACACGATGTCAATCATGCCGTACCACTGTTGAGACAGTGCCAACGGGTCAGAAAAACTGCATGCTATGTCATGGATAAAGGATACGATGCGGAGACCTTGCATCGCCAGATTCGGGAAGAACTGGGTGCTGATTCGGTCATCCCGGTCAGAACCTGGCAGGGAAGGATCCGATCCGGGACCTATCGCCAGGAAATGTACGCCAACTTCGACGATGAACGATATCGGGAGCGAAACAAGGTCGAAACAGCCTTCTCCGTGCTCAAAAGAAGATTCGGCGAGGAACTAAAGGCACGAAAATACTGGTACCAGGTCAAAGAGATCAAGATCAAAGTGATCCTCCATAACCTAACGAAGGCAGTACAAACAGTCGTGATTGTCGTTGTCTGGAAGGAATTCAACAGAGCCAATTTTTTTGGTGGTGCTTCACCAGAAATTGTTGGCATCGTGCTGTCGGGGCCTTTTCATAATATATTTACCTTCCTTGAATGGTTCTTGGTATATCCCATACACGCAGTTCCAAATCCTCGACCCGCGGTGTTTTCATAGATACTGGGTTTTATCTGGGCATAACCACCTGATAGTATCGGTTGATTGGTGGGCATGCTGACCTCCTGAATGAATAGTTACCAAAAATTTCTTTTTCTCAACTCTACAATGACTGGTATACTTGATCCGTTTTTGCCACATGTATCTTCATTTTGGGTGTGCCTATCAATTCTCTCTTCCGACAGATTTTCGAGTGCTCTAATTATTTCTTTCATGCTCCCACTACCAACGGTAGTGGCAATTTCAACCGCTTGACTCCAGAGAGCGTCGTCACGAGCGTAATCTAACAAATCCTGTCCTCTCCATGATAACCCTACAACGTGTCTCGAAGGAAATTTCCCTATTCTGAAGCTCTCTGTGAGGACTAAGCCTGCATCCATCATAAGATTGAGATGGTAATACACCTCTTCGGGAGAATAACCTTCAATAGGGACATCTTTATAGCCAAATGAATAAAATGCTTCATTATCGTCTTCGAGCTTAAAGAGAATCTTTCTGATTAAATCTGGTTCTCGTTTCATTTTTTACACTCCCATATATTCAAGCATTTTCTTCCAATCCTCGTTCTCGAAGGAGAATTCTCGTGGCTCTAAATGTGATTTATATCCTTACGGATAATGAATATTCTGGTTTTAGGTTTTGGGTGGATTTCCGAATTGACGACGCGGTTAAACCTCTCGAAATCCGTCACGAGTGCGTAGCCATACTCAGTCTCATAGATGGCCACCGGCATCCCGATCAACCGACGCTTATACCGCCACGGCAGTCGGGTGTAGGGCGCAACATAGCCTTTCTTCGGCTCCTACCGTTTGAAGGTCGTGGTAGCAACGGGGTTATCACGGGAACTCACCTCACCATACGTATCGGTTGAATACCGAGCCATAGGCTCCCATCACATAAAATGGACTAGCCTGCGGCACGCCCAATGGCCAGATGGCGGCACCACAACAGGTAATTGTGTGGCATACACAACCATCGGGTGCGTATCGGGTTGGTAGGGTGGAGCACCGGCGAACGCATGCGCGCTCACATCCCTTCGGATGCGATTCGGCTTCGACTCCTATGATCGATTATCAGTTATATGTTAGAGC
>Ga0208824_1002853_pt1 | contig 12591 bp, 19 predicted proteins | sample AD_JPNTR3_MetaG_FD_184447 | JGI IMG/M metagenome (GOLD analysis project Ga0208824, IMG submission 184447) | Active sludge microbial communities of municipal wastewater-treating anaerobic digesters from Japan - AD_JPNTR3_MetaG (SPAdes) (version 2) | ecosystem: Engineered > Bioreactor > Anaerobic...
AGGGTAGTTATGTGCCAGAGGAAGACGCTGGAGGAACGCAGAGTGGTAGATAAGTTTTTATAGTTTTAGTATGAGTTTTAAGAAGTTAATCAATGTAGCACCAGTAGCGAAGCCTAGAATGACAAGAAGAGATAGGTGGGCGAAGAGGGATATTGTGGTTAAGTATTATAATTATAAGGACACGGTGAGGTTGTTAGTAGGGGACTGGGAGTTGCCTGATGAGTTTAGGGTGATTTTTGGTATTCCGTTTCCGAAGAGTTATAGTCCGAGGAAGAGAGAGGAGTTATTAGGGAAGCCTCATAGGATAAGACCTGATGTGGACAATTTTCTAAAGGGGTTATTTGATGTTTTCAGGGTAGAGGACGGGGATATTTGGCATGTGGAAGCGAGTAAGATATGGACAAGTGGGGACGGTTTCATTTTAATAGAGAGTTTCGATGAGAAAAACGAGTATTGATAAGGAGCAGAGAGTTCCTTGGACGAAGTTTATTAGGCAGTCCAAGAGGTATTTAGGGAAGGTAGGCAAGGAGTTTATAGTAACACGTGCAGATGGGAGTTACTTGAGGGTAAAATACTTCAGTCCGTATAGAGAAGATATGGCGATTAAGATAAAACAGGAGGAGGATGTTAATAATAACAATAAGGGGGAGCATAGGTGTCATATATGTGGGAGTTCGTACAGGGTAATTTGGGTAGTGCCGTTTGATGCAAAAGTTTCGCCAGGGTGGTATTGTTATAAGTGTAGAAAGAAGAGAGATATTTTAGATATAAAGGTAGCCAAGAAGTATGGGAAAGTGGTTTAAGACAACATATTTTAAGTCTAGTAAAATGAAAGAGCATGTATTTGGTGGCTTGAATGTAGGAAACTGTGCATTGTGTGGAGAGTTTACGGCTTTAGACAAGCATCATAGGGTGACACAGAGCCGTGGGGGACAGAAAGAAGACGAGATAAATGTGTGTAGGAAGTGTCACGACTGGATAGGCAATCACCCAGAGGAAGCAATGAAGTATGGATTATACTTAAAAGGTTATAAAATTAAAAAAGAGGAGGTTCTATGAACAAGGAGTTATTAAAGCTGTTACCAAGCGACCAAGAACTAGCGAAGTTGAGTGCAAAAACTCAAGTTGTTATGACATCAAGAAACGAGTTGCTTTCGCAGATAGGGACATTAGACTTAGAAAAAATGGAGTTAGAAGAGAAAATGGTTTATGTACTGGGGTTAGTGAGTTTAGGTTTTGATTTAACGAGGGCTCGTAAGCTATTAGGGGTTTCCAATAGAGAGTTTTATATTTACAAGCAGGATGAGCGTCATGAGACTATGATAGAGAATGCACAGGCAAGAGGAGAAATGGTTTTAGAAGAGAAGGTCTTGTCAGAAGCAGAGAAAAACCCTAAAATGGCATTTGAGCTTCTTAAAGAGAAGCAAAGAATGATGGAAAAGAAGGAAGATAGAGACAGCCAGAATGCACGAACTATATGGGATATAATGCAGGAGAATGCAAAGGAGCGTGGTATAGTAGAAGGAGAATTAGTTGACGATATTTTAGAATGAGCGACATGCTACACGACCCTAAATTAGAGGACTTAGCCAGGAGAGACCCTCGCAAGATTATCGAGAGTATGTTTTTTATCGTTAACAAAGCAGGTAAGAAGGTGCCATTTATTTTTAATGCCCCACAAAGTCTTTATTACAACGAAAGAACAGCTCGAGACGACATACTCAAGGCTAGAAAAGAGGGGTTTAGTAGTATGATACTAGCAATATTCACTTGTAAGTTCTTGTTTGTGCCAAACAGTGTGTGTGCATGTGTTTCTCACAGAGAAGAAGATACAAAGAGACTACTTGATAAAGTGTATTATTTCATAGAGAACTTACCATTTGAGGTTGAACTAGAAAAGGCTAGTTCTAGTAGATTGCGAATTAAGAGTATGAACACAGATTTCATTATAGGTACAGCAGGTTCTAAGACATTTGGTAGGGGTGATACCATACACAACCTACACTTATCCGAGTTCGCACACTACCCCAACTGGGAAATGGTTACAGGACTTCTAAATGCCGTTCCTGATGACTTAGAGAACACTTACATAGTAAAAGAAACTACGGCAAACGGGTATGGCACACCTCACCACATGGCTTGGCTAGACGAGAAAAGAGGAGACAGTGTTTTCAAGCCAATTTTCTTTTCTTGGGCACAAAATCCAGAGTATCAAATGGAAGTTAAGCCTGGAGTGGTGTTTACAGAAGAAGAAAGGAGTTTGCAAGAAGCATATGACTTAACGGACGAGCAATTGATGTGGAGAAGATGGAAGATAAGTTCTATGTCGCCAACACAGGACTATTCTCGAGAAGACTTATTCAAGCAAGAGTATCCAATGACAGACAATGAAGCATTCTTGAGCACAGGGCGACCCATTTTTGACCCTGAAACTTTAGAGTGGTATGAACAAGCTATTTGTATGAAGCCAATAAAGAGAGGTGAGTTGGTAGGTTATAATCCGCCGTATATACAAGAAAGCCCCCTAGGAGAGCTTAGGATTTACAAAGAGCCTGAAAGCAATCACCAATATGTTATTGGTGGGGATACTGCTAGTGAAGGAGACTATTCTGCATTGGTAGTGCTTGATAGAAACACTATGGAACAAGTAGCACTCTGGTGGGGACATATAGACGAGTTTGAGTTGGCTAATGTGGCTTATAAATTGGGGACTTATTATAACGAAGCACTCATAGGAATAGAAAGAAATAACATGGGTGTTGCCGTAGTTAAGAAATTAGACGAGTTAGGGTATAGAAATCAGTATAGAATGGAAGTTTTAGACGAGTTAGGAATGAAGGTAAAAGACAAATTAGGCTGGGAAACTAATACCAGAACCAGACCTATTTTAATCAGTGACTTAAACCAAGTGGTTTTTGAAAGACAACTGATTATTAGGAGTAGTGATATAATTGGTGAAATGAAGAGTTTTGTTAAAGGTCCGAGTGGAAAACCAGAAGCACAGGCTGGTACACACGACGATTTAGTAATAGCAACAGGAATTGCTTATCAAATGTATAAGAGTGTACCTGCAAGAATAGAGCCAGAGGATATTTATGTTAGAAATTACAAGCCTAATACTACATTGGGTAGTTTAAAAGGCAGTAAGTAATTATTTAAATTTTAATTTTATTTAATATGGCAAATGATATGCTAGATGTCTTAAATGACATAGAGATTTCTAGTGGAGAAATCGCAACTCCTAAGGAGGAAGTTACGGCGGTTTTTCCAGAAGAGACTAATGTGCCTATAGGTAGGCTTGACTACGAAGCACTAGAAAAAATGGCTAAGGAGCAAACCCTCTGGGCTGTTAAAAATGTCGGAGAGGAAGACTTAGTGTGCGACTGGGACCTAAACCTTATGCCTGAAGAGCTCAAGGGAGAGTTCGATAAGTATCTTAGTGAGAAGTACAATATGTTCCAGATTAAAGAAGCTAACCTAGATTTTAGGATTGTGGCTTTGTATAGAAACGGTAGGACTATTAACTTCCTACATCAGTTTATGACAGAAAAGAAAATTCCTTCCTTAGAAACCGTGTACGAAGGGGGTATGTCCGAGATTAAGTCCCAATTTGTACTACCTAGAGGCGTTACGGCAATTATAACTCAGTCTCAGTATGAGTCTCTTAAGAGATTTGAGAAAAAGAGAATAGTGTCTGCTTCTGGCTCGTCAGACTGGAGTGGGTTCTTAGTTTTCAAGAGACTAGAACCTGATAAGGTAAGGAAAATCCAGTATAGTTTTGTTACCGTTCAAGATATTAAGAACAATGGCTTTGAGGCTGTTGAGAGAGATTTACAACCTATTAAGAAGTCTGCTACAATTGAGTATTCAAATGAGTTGGAAGAACTCTAATGGTGCGATTGATTACAGTTAAAGAGAAAAACAAAGACTTCGAGGCATTCTTGGCTCAGTTGAGAGAGAGTGGCTGTAGCTACGAAGCTGTAATCGTTGATGGCAAGATAACACGCCTTTATGTAAGGATTCCTGATAACGGGGATTGGAGTGATATTTCCTATGGTAGAATTCTTGGTTCAAAAATGCTATCTTATATAGAGGCGGTGTATTTGCCTAGAGTGGTAGACGGTAAATTTATTTATAACTACAATGAGCAAAAAGACGAACGAACTAACTAAGTCCAAAGAATCAACTGGAGCTCAAGAGCTGACTGAATCTCAATTGATGTTCAATGAGCAACTTCAAAGGGCTGTTGATGCATATCAGACAGGATGTTTTTGGGACGACGGTCCTTGGGCAGACAGATGGGAAATCCAGCGTAAGTTTGCATACTATTACTACAGCGACATTTCTCAGTCTGATGGATATAGAGCAAATGTTAAATCCCCAGAAATAGTCGGAAGAATACAAGGGACTTTACAAAAAATGAATAAGTTTAATCTTCAGTTTGTAGTAAGACCTAAGAATAAAAGAGCAAAGTTTTCAGCAGACATTACACAGATATTGCTTAATCAATTATTTGCAAGTAGACAGTTTTCATATAGATTACGAGATGCTTATCAAGACGCTGTTACCAATGGCACGGCAATATTAGGTGTTGATTGGGTTACAAAAAAGCGAGAAGTAGAAATATTTAAGAGTAATCCAGACCAGATGACTGAAGAGGAGTTGGAAAAGTATAAAAAGGACGGAATAGTCCCCACAGTAAAAGTTATTCTTGTCGAAGATGATGGAATACGACTTACAAATCATAGATTAGAGAATGTCTTGTTTGACCCCTCGGCTCAAAGTGTTAATACTGGTGAAAATAGAGCAGGGTATGCCTTTGTCACACAGGTTCTTAGTGAGAAAAGATTTAAGAGTTTATACAAAGGCAAGATGTATAAAGATGTTGATAAAGTAAAGCCTAATCGTATTGATATGACGGAAGAAGGAGATACTAGAGGTCGAGATACATTTTTAGCAGAACCTAGTGATTACAACGGAGAATATATAGAAGTTGTTAAAATGTATGATTACGATGATGATAAATACATGATACGAGCCAATGGAGTGTTTATCTACGAGGGTCCTTTGCCTTATAATGACAAAGATATTCCTCTAGCTACATTACGTGCTTATAAAGCTCCGTATCAATTGTATGGCATAGGATTGCCAGACTTACTTATTCCAATTGTTACCCAGATTGAGCTTATTTCTAATGCGGTTTATGACTACATAATGTACACAACTAATCCTATGTATCTAGTGCAAAAACAGGATTATGGAGATGTTACAAGAGCCCTGGAAACTAGCAATGGTGCACCAGGAAGTGCAATACCAGTTTCTGATATTAATAGAGGTTTAGCACCAATTAAATTTCCAACTTTAAGTGTAGATGTGTTCCAAGCATTAGGAATACTACAAAAGGATGCAGTCATAGCAAGTCAACAAGACCCAACTCAATTGGGTGTTATACAAAAGAATGCTACTGCAACTGCAAACATTCTTAACAAGGAAATTACTGAAGCCTATGTTATGGCTATGGTAGAAAACTTTAAGGAAGACCTAGAAAGTGTGGCTAAAATGGTGGTTAGCAGAATGCATCAGTTTATGACAGAAAAAGATGTTAACAAACTCATTAATGGAAGTAGTGCACAGGAAGAACTAGAAGAAACATTACAAAATGCAGAGAACTATGAAGTACCTGTAGAAGATAAGGGAGTAGAAATAGACTGGGACGAAAGAGAAATTCTTGTATGGGACGAGCCAGGAGAAGTAAGTTTTGTTCCTATAAAAGAAGATATTTTCAAGTATGAAGACAAAGAAGGGAATTTAATAGAAGTAAGTCCTAATGATTTTGATATAGAATTGAGCGTTGAGAGTGTTCAAGTAATAAGTAGAGCACTAGAGAAGCAAGAAGCAGCTGAAGAACTTGCACAATTAACTCCGTTTATGGTTGATACCACAGACCCTGCCAAGGTTGCACAACACCCAATGCCATTAGTAGATGCAGTTTCTCTTATGGAAGAAGTCTTTGAAAAGAAAGGCTGGGACAAGAAACATCTTATTCAGTACAACCTATTAGAGCAAGATAGTATTGCTAGAGCTAAGGCACAAAACTACGAAGCATTCAAAGGAGAGAGACCAATTGGGCATCCAGGAGAGAGTAGGGAACATATTAATATCCATGTCCAGTTCAATAAGGAAATGCAAAGAAGGTTTGAGGTTATGAAAGAAGATATTACATTTATGTTGGCACAGGGTTTGAACCCACCAGGCAATTACAAGCAAGAATTTGATTTACTTAAAGAATCTATTGCAATAATAAGCGAACATATAGCAGAGGATAGTATTCCAGCATATGCCGAGCCAATGCAGAGTATACAAAAAGGTATGGCTATGACCCAGCCTCCACAACAGGGTATAGGACAATCAGTTACCCAATCTGGAATAGGTGGTAATCAGCCAAGAGCTACTGGAATAGGCGGTAACCAGCAGGGAACTAGGCAACAGAACCCAATTGCTGATGCAGGTATGCAAGGGGGACCAGGGCAACTTGGTGGACCTGCAGGTATGTAGTCTAAATTAATAAGGTTGTAAACATGGACGAATTATTGAGTAAAGAAGAACTTAGTCAATTAATTGACGAGGTTAAAAAACTAGAGAACTCTGTATTGCTCGGGGTTATTAAGTCTAAAAGGGACAATGCTAAAGAGGCTTGTGCTACTATGCCAGTGTATGACAATGAGAGCATTGCAAACAGAGAATTTACAAGGGGATATGTGGTGGGACTTGAATGGATTTTGAAGGATGTGTATGATTTTATAGACGAAACGGATAAACTCTTGCAAAAGAAGTCAGAATAGTCTATATTTGAATAAGACAATATAGTGTCCTAAGAAAGAGAGGCTATAAGTAGGGATTAAAGTCCTTATTTACAGCCTCTTTTTGCTTAAAGGTTCGCAACCTCAACAGCAGAAAGGCTAACGGGTCGTACCCGTCAAATAAATTAACTGGAGCACATTAAAATGGCAAAAGAGGAAAAAGCGGTAGACAGCCAAGAGGTTGTCACAGAGGAAGTAGTAGAAACTACCAAGTCTGAGGAGTCGCTACCTGAAACTAGGGCAGAAGAACTGCCTTTGGCTAGTGTAGATGAAGATGAAACTCCTGCTGATGAAGCAGAACAAGAGGCATCTGAAGACACAGAAAGCCAAGAAGAAAGCTCTTTAAAAGAGAAGGAAGAAGAAATACCTTTTAACAAGAATCCTAAGTTCCAAGAGAGGGTAAAGGAAATTGAAGAGAAGTATGGTAAGAAAGCCCAGTTATGGGACACTCTTGTTAAACTTAGCAACAATGACCCTGATTTTCAATTGGAAGTAACTAGGAGACTAGAAGCTGCTGGTGAGTTGCCAAAAGGCACTTACGAGTTGGCAAAAAAGAGGTATGAAACTTCCGTAACTGAAGAAAAGGAACCCGATGAAATATCCAAGAAAGTAGAAAGTCTTCCTGAGGTTCAATTTGCAAGGCAGCTTATGCAACAGAAGCAACAGGAACAGTTAGAAGAAGCACAAAGAATTGAGAAAATTCTTTTGGACTTTGAAAAACGACATCCTGATATACCTCAGTCGCCAAATCCAAGGGTATTAAGAGCTAGGATTGCGACTTTAGCAGAAAGCTACCGAGAAGAAGGTATGGAGTACGAAAAGTCACTAGAAGAGGCATACAATGTCCTATTTAATAGGGAGAGTATGTTAGCTAGTGAGCGAGAAAAAGGCGAAATTGAAGGGCAGATAAAAGCAGATGTTAGGTCTGTTGCGTCTACGCCTTCAGAGAGCCAAGCCAAGGCTTCTAGCACTGGGCTTAGGAAACTAACCCGTGAAGAAGAAGAGGCTAGAGCAGTACTTAACATGACTAGGGAAGAATATATACGATACAAGGATTCAGACGGATTTGTAGAATAATTTTATTTAAAATTTTAGGGACATATAAATATGTATAACCCAAGAGTAGTAAAAAAATCAGCAGAAGCAACAACACTAACAGTAACAGCAGGTGAAGCTATTGCAGTAAATGATTTCGTAACCATACTTACCGACGGTCAAGCAGAGGTTACAGCAGCTGGAGAGGGAATCTTTGGAATTGCATTAGAGTCTGCATCTGCAGCTGGTAAGAAGATTAAAGTTCTCAGAGCACATCCAGGAATGGTTGTTATGATGGACAATGACAATGTTGGAACAACATTTGCTGCAAGTCATGTTGGTGCAAGGTTTGATATAACTGGTACATCAGGTGCACAGCTAGTAGATACTAGCACAGTTGCACAAGACGGTACTGATGCAGGTCAGCTGTTTTGCATAGAATTTAACCCAAAAGGTTATGGTTTTGACAGCGACACAAGCATAGGGTTGTTTGAAATTGCTGAAATACAAGGATTAACTAACGCCTTATCGTAAAGATTAGTAAAAGTATTTAATATTAGTGAAAATTGGAAATGAGTACATTAATGACAGTATCAGTTCCTAATGTCATAGACCCAGGTGTCAAAAAGCACTTCGTCGAAGAGTACAAACTTTCAAAAATAGATTTAGGAATAATCTATAAAATTGGAAGTCAAGAGAATGCTTCAGACGAATTTAGGAATTACACTGGATTAGCACAGCTTTCTCCCGTTGGAGAGGGTGAAACTTATTCAGAGGATGTTCCTATTCAGGCTTATGGTACAACCTTAATTCCTATTAAGTATGGGAAAACAATGCCTGTAACTTATGAAATGAGGAAATGGTCTAAGACAAAAGAAATTTGGAACGGAGCTAGAATGCTCGGAAGAGCTGCTAGTACAACAGAGCAAATAGTAGGAGCTTCAACCTTAAACTTTGGTTTTAATTCTGCTAAGACTTCTTACTCTGATGGTAAGTCTTTGTTTGCTACAGACCACCCAAGAGCAGATGGTGGAACTGCACAAAGCAATCGCTCAAACTTACCTCTTACAGAGGCAAACCTAGAGGTTTTAATCTTAATGATGGAAGGTCAACTTGACGATAGAGGACTGCTTATTAGCTGTTTCCCTAACAAATTAGTTGTACCACCTGCATTGAGAAAACCTGCTTTAGAAATTCTAAAGAGTGAGCAAAAGAGTGGTTCTGCAGACAATGATATTAACGTATACAACGGACTACAACAGTTCTATGGAACTATGAAGTTAGTTGTTTGGGATTATCTTGGAGCTGCAGCAGGAGGTTCTGACACAGCCTACTTCTTATTTGACGATAGTCAGCATAAGTTGATGTGGCAGTGGGCAGAGAAAGCTAATGTATCCAGAGACGAATCAGTAGGGTTCAAGAACGATACCATACTCTATAAGAGTAGAGATTACTTCTCTTATGGGTGGGCTGATTGGAGAGGAGCCGTTGGTTCAACTGGAGCTTAATTTGAGTTAGTCTGGCTATGGCATTAACGCAACAAGATTATCTTAGAGCAGTGAATGACCCAAAGTTTATGGCAGCTCGATGGAAACAAAGGGTTGCCATAAGCCAGAAGAGACTGGACGAGTTCCTTACCAGTAATGCTAGTGAGCAAGAAAAAAAGAAGGAACTTCTAATGCACAAAAAGAGAATTGAGAAATTGCGAGAAGTGCAAAAGAAAGTTAAAAGGTAGTTATGGTTAGACCCAATACCTATAAATTCGGAGGAAACCCGAGATAAATATTAAATAACTTTAGTAAATAATATAATGAGTAATGGAACACATTTTAAAGGACCTGTAGATTCTAAGGGTGGATTTACGGTTGATGGTGAAACGGTAGTAACTAGCGAAGGCGGAGTTGCAGAGGCTGCACTAGCAGCAAATGCAGTTACAACAACTAAGATTAAGGACGGAAACGTTACTGCTGCTAAATTGGCAACCGATGCAGTAGAAACTGCTAAAATTAAAAATGGAAATGTTACACTGGCTAAATTATCAGCAGGAATAACCCCTTCCCACGTTGTGAAGTATGCAGGAACATTTACATGGACAGAGGGTGGTGCTTCTAAAGCGGTTACAGTAGATGGGGTAGCGGCAACGGATATAGTCTTAGCTTCTTTCTTGGTAACACCAACAGAGGCAGCTTATATTGCTAAGATTGTACCAACTACAAACACGATAACAATTACATTAAGTGCAGCTAACACATCAAATGATGCTCAAATATCTTATGTAGTATTAAGGGCAGTAGCATAACAAGATATAATTTAATAAGACAATACTATGAGTGAGAAAAACATAGATGGGAATCCAAAACAGTCTACTGTGTACAGTTGGGCTACTGGTTCAGTAACAGCTGCAGGAACTGCAGCAGGAACTGATTTAACTAGTGTATCGGGGTTTACTACATTGCTTAGCAATTTTAGCAACTCAACATCTGTACCAGGAGTAACACTTAAAAGGGTTCCGACTAAAATTAAAGTATGGTCTACTGGTGGTACTGCTTACATAAGGATTAATGGGGGTGATGTAATTACTATTGGTGCAACTTCGCCTTTTGAAGCTGAAGATTTAGTAATTACTTCAATAGGAGTATCAACTGGTGGGACTGCAGTAACATTAACAGTTTACTTACAATAATTTTAAAGGCTACAAATATGGCTATAACAAAAGCAGAAAAAGAAAAATTAGAAGAGGAAATAAGAATCCTTAGTTTGAAAGTAAACGACATTAAAATGCAAAATATGCATTACGAGCAAGATACGCAAGAATTATCGGAGAAAAAAGCAAATTACCTAAAAGAGGTTGAAAAGATTAAGCAAGAACTAGAGCAACTTGAAGTAGCTCGAGATGCTTCTAAAAAAGAGTTAGAAGAAGTAAAAGGTAGACTTAAAGAGGCTAAGGAGACACTTGCTAAAACAAGGGAGACCCTTTTTGAAAAGGAAGAGAAACTTAAAGAGGTTACTGCTGAAAACTTGAAACAGGAGCGTATAAAAGAAGAGTTAGAGTATAAGATTAACAACTTGCAAACTGAACTAGAAGATGCTCAAAACAAGTTAGACACTAAGTTTAATACTCTAAAAGGTTTTGAAGAGCAGTTGAGGATTAGAGAAGCATTGCTTAATAAGAGAGAAGAAATGCTAGACTTTCAAGAAAAAGGTGTTAAGATTAAAAAGTAAGTAAGTGGCACAGACAGAAGAGAAGATAGTTAAAATTGTAGATACGGATGTACATACTCGTGGAGCAAGTGTGGTCCAAGAGGGTTCTTATGGGGCATTGGTAGTGCGTAGTATAGAATCTGAACCAACAAGTACTACTCAATTGAATGCGAGTTACACTTTAAGTAATGAGGACAATATAATTGCCTCAACAATGTACTTAACAAAAACCATTGATGGAATAGACTACAGGAGGGAGCTCAGGTATAATTCAGAAGGAGATTTACTCGAGATAACCTCTTGGGAGAAAATTATATAAGTTTTTAATTTAATATTATGGCTTCAACGCAAGATTGGAAACTACAAGGAACAACTGCTACTACAATAGATACAACAGATAGTATTGCATTTAGTAATGGTACATTTGGACAACCTATACAGGTAGGTTCTTATAACGATGGTACGCATGTAAGAACAAGTGGTGGTACTGATAAGTCTGCTTCAAACTCTCCACATAACACAAAGTACTTAACTTCAACTACAATGAGTTTAGATGGGGGTGCGAGTGCAAACCTTAGTACACTTACTACCGCAAACAGTCCACTTAAGATTACTGTGTCGGAGTCTGTTAATATAACAGTCACTGACGTTAAGATGTATGCTTACGATGGAACTACAACAACAAATGCACCTAGTGGAATGAATGTGTATTTAGCAGAACAAGGAGACAGTTCATGGACACAGGCACACGGTTCGGGGAATGCATTAGAATTGGAAGACCATTCAACAGCTGCAACCTCACACGACTTCTACGTAGCAATAAGTGCAAGTCCAACAAGTGTGGGAGTAAAGAGTGCAAACAAGTTAAGATTGGAATTCGTTTATCAGTAAAAATAAATAATTTTAGTAAAGCACCTTACGAGGGGCTAATACAATGGAAATTAAAGAAAGCAAACTTAAGTGGATAGCAGGTTTATCTAATGGTGAAACCATAATTGAAGGAGAAGGAATAGCATCTAAAGTTGAAGGAGAACTTTCTCCTTGGTGGAAACTTCAAGAATACCTCAATAAAAACAATCTCACAATAAATTCTTTTTATCTCGCCTGTGGCGGGCAACATTTTAATCTGCCTAGTGTCAATCCTAAATTTAATGGAGAGAGACCTCTAGGATATAATTGTTTCAGAATGGTTAGTACAGATAGTTTAGTTGGAGATAACAGTAAGGACGAATTATATATTTGTGCTGAAGCTATCTACAAAAATTATAAAGTTCAATTGTGGGTTGATGAAAAGGATACGCGAAAATGCTGGGTCAATGTGATAAATTTAGGAAAGAATGGCAATGGCACAGGCATATGATGCAGTAATAGCAACAATAGTAGTAGCTTCGGATGCAACCTCTGTAACAAAGACAATGGTAAAGTCCACTACTTGGAGAGAGGGTACCTCTGGGGAGTGGAAAAGTACAAGTTGTACTTTAGAGGCTGGAAAGAC
>Ga0208824_1002855_pt1 | contig 12582 bp, 12 predicted proteins | sample AD_JPNTR3_MetaG_FD_184447 | JGI IMG/M metagenome (GOLD analysis project Ga0208824, IMG submission 184447) | Active sludge microbial communities of municipal wastewater-treating anaerobic digesters from Japan - AD_JPNTR3_MetaG (SPAdes) (version 2) | ecosystem: Engineered > Bioreactor > Anaerobic...
GAACTACGTTGCCATCCAAATGCGAACGCAAGAGAGGATGCGAAAACCGTATATGAAAAATTGCTTAAAGAACTAAAAGCAAAAAATAGATCTGTGGAATGGTAAAGAAGTAAATATTTTTCACCCCATTTTCGGGGCTAATTCACCCCATTTTCGGGGCTAATTCACCCCATTTTCGGGGCTAATTCACCCCATTTTCGGGGCTTTCCTAAAAGAATTAAAAGACTTTAAAAGTCTTTAATAGGCGACTAGGGGCGACGCCCTAGAGGGCTTGCCCCGTCGCTTTAACGGGAAAGTATTCTTCATTGCCAGGTATAAAGGTATAGGCAATTAAACAAAACAAACCCCCGCCCGCTTTTAAATTGAGAAAATGAGAAGCCCCCAGGCCTTAAACAAGCCCCGGAAACTTCCCAGAATATACACTAACCCTATGGGGGCGATCTGGATACTTTGCCGAATGCTATAAAAACCCCCCTATGGGGGGCGATTTTCATACAGCAAAGGATAAACCACAACCTGGCCCTTTTCGCTGATACATTCCAAAAAAACAAACACTTCACTGCCCGGTTATTCCTTGCATTATTTTATATTGTGTGATAATCTTATATTATCACACACTTAAAAGAAGGGGGATTTTAGCAAATGGCTAAGGGATTCACTACCGAGCAAATTATACAAGCTATGGAAGGCACAAACGGCAATTTGAGTTTAATAGCAAGCAATCTAAATTGTTCCTGGGCGACCGCCCGCAAGTACATAAGCGACAACGCCCAATTAAGAACGATATACAAGGGCGAAAATGAAAGAATGTTAGATAAGGCCGAAAGCATTGTAAACCAGGCCCTAGAGAATGACGACGACAAGAAAACCCAGCTTGAAACCGCAAAATGGCTTCTTGCTACTAAGGGCTATTCACGGGGCTATAACGTAAAAGATAAACGCTTTGAAAATCGCAATTCCTTATCCCCATATACTGAATTTAAAATCGGCGACGACAACCCCGACGAATAAACGGGGAAACAAACAGCGGAACTTGTAAATATATTTTACAAGTTGAGACAGATTCAGTTTTTCCAAATGGAAAAACTGACCTACCTTCCACAAGTAAGGGAACAACGGGGCAAGTGTGAAGGATATTATTAAAGCTGATTCACAAACACCAAATATTAAAGACCTGGCAAAAAGCATAGTTATAGAAGCCCCGCAATTATCGGACTTGAACGCCGACCAGCTGGAAGCAATAGCAAAGCTTGTTATAACTGATAGATTAAAAGACCAAATGAAAAAGGCCGTAAACCTTGCGGGGATAGACTACGAAGGGGAAAAAGCCCGCTTCCTGGAAACCAATACCGCAAGCAAACACACGGCACGGGCTTATAGCAACGCATTAAAGAAGCTGGAAGCATACGCCGGATCCCGCAATATTAGCCCGCTGGAATTGACCCCAGCAACGGCCGACGACTTTATAAACGACTTAAAGAAGCAAGATTTTAGCCCCGCAACAATCCGCCAGGCCATAGCAACGGCAAGCAGTTTTTTTACATACCTTGAAAGGCGGGTAAACAATAACGGCCTTATTATTTCAAATCCGTTTAGGGGAACAAAGGCACGACCAGCAAAGAAGCTTGTAAGGGCTTGCCAATATCCGACCGCAACCGAAACACAAATAATTATTGATTCCTTGCCCGCTGAACTTTCCGCCATAGTTTTTATAATGGCTTTTCGGGGCTTGCGTGCGGGGGCGTTTCCTGGCTTAAAGATTCACGGAAAGACCTTTGAAACAACCAGCAAGGGAAAGGAAATAACGGGCGAATTATCCGAAGCGTGCATAAATAAAATTAAAGCCCTGGGCGTAAATATGGCCGAGCCGTTCACACGCTGGACGGCGGGGGCAATCCAGCAAGAAGCCCGCTATTACATCACAAAGCTTTTTAAGGCTGGCAAGATCTCCGCTATATATTCCGTTCACGATTTCCGCCACTTCTACGCCACCCAGGAATACAACAAAGACAAAGACATATATAGAGTGTCTAAGCTATTGAACCACGCTTCTATACAAGTTACTGAAAACTATTTGCGGGGCTTGAAAGTGATTTTATAAGCCCAGGCCTTGAAGCTTCCTTCTTTGCTTGGTGTAAAAATGGACGCATTGATAATATATTACAAAATGATAAAATGTTATACTAAATACTTGCTTTTTATTTTACATAGTGATATAATGTAATACATAGCGATATAAGGGGGGAATAGTGAAAGCTATCACCTTTGGGATTCAGAAAGGGGGCACGGGAAAGACTTCCATTTCCGTTTCCGTTGCTTCCCAATTAGCCATAGACGGCAAGAAAACGTTATTTATTGACGCTGACCCGCAAGGCAACGCCACGGGCTGGATTCTTAAAGAATTAAACCACGAACTGGCGGACGTGCTTTTCGCTTCTTGCCAGGTTGAAGAAGCTATCCACGGGACAAGCGTTGATAATTTATTCATACTTCCAACGGCCGGGCTAGGCGGGGACTTGCGACTATATGCAGAAACAAAAGCAAGTCAAAAGCCCTACGCTATTAAACAGCTGTTTCCGAAGCTGGAAGCCCTGGGCTTTGAATATTGCATTATAGACACTTCCCCAGCGTTTAGCCCGCTGGAAAAAGCTTGCTTCATGGCAAGTGATGAAGTTATTCCCGTTTTACAGTTAGATATATTTTCAACCGACGGGCTTAAAGTTTTCACGGGCTTAATAGACGAATTAAAAAACGATATGGAAGCCACAAAGCCCAATATACTAAGGCTTGTATTAAACGCCAGGGACGACCGACTACCACAACAAAAAAAGCTTCTTGAACTGTACGAAAAAAATATAGAGCTTGAAGCGTTTATAATTCCCGTTGACCAGGGATTCAAGAAAAGCCAGGGGGCGGGATTCTTTATTCAAGAATATGCAAAGACAAAGCGGGAAACGCTGGAAGCAATCGAAGCTTTGACCAATGCAATAAAATAGATTTTAGAAGGGGGCAAATATGCCAGTAATTACAAAGAAAACGACAAACAATGAAGGGATCCCCGACGGGCTTATTGAAGAACGGGCAAGGGATTTAAGCAACGTTGCAAAAAAGAACGAAATAACGACGAAGGCCAAAAACGACAAAATGTTTACAATCCGAACCAGCGAACTAAAGCAACGGGAATATAAAGCCTTCTTTGCAAGTAAAGGATTAAGCGTTTCAAAGGGCGTGCAAATTGCCATTGATTATTTAATCGACCAGGCAAGAAAAGGAAATATTGAACTTAAAGACACGGGAATATTTACACACTAAGGGGCAAAAAATGAAAATAGAACTTGAATTGACTGACCAGGAAGCAAATTTAATTCATACATTCATACGCCGGATAATTTTTGAAGACTATATCCGACCAATGGCCGAAGCGTGCGACACAAAAGAACAAACGACCAATCGAGTATATAACACAATTCACGCTATGGAAAAAATAAGAAATGCCATAGTAGAAGCCCGCAATAAATAATCGGGCAAAATCGGGCAATTTTACGGGGCTTTATATGGACGCTGAAAAGCTGGAAGAAGCGGAAGAAAGATTTTTTATAATGGATTCACAACCGGACGCAAGCCAGGAAATTATTTTAACATACCTGGCCACACGTTACGGGCAAGATATAGCCGATTCCATAAAATCAAAGTACACCCGCCCCGAAATAGCCCCACAGATTGAAAAAAACGGGGGTATTTTGCAACAATCGACCTTGAACCCGTCCGAAGCCCCGAAAGCCCCACAGAAGGCCGTTATAAGCGTTTCCACGCTTGAAAAGTACATCAAAGCGGGAATAAAGCTTATTCCGACAAAGCCAAACCAGGAAGGGAACTTCTACCAGCTGAAAAAAGACGGGGAACTTATAAAGATTGATTCTTTGCCAGGCCTTAAATATTGGATTGACCAAGGGATAGAACGATTTATTTTTATTCCCAAAGAAGCGGGCTTCCTTTGCTTTGACCTGGATAGAAACCACGGGGACGGGGCGGACGGCGTGAACAATTTTTATTCCTGGCTTAAAGATAACGGGCTTGAACAAATCCCGCTATTTAAGAACCTGGACGGCGGAAGCTTCCCCACATACACCACAACGGCAAGCGGGGGGCTTCACTTGTATTTTAAATTCACGGGGGACTTAAAAACCTTTGCAACGATAGCCCCAGGCGTTGAAATAAAATACAACGGGCTGACCCTCACAGCGGGCGGAAGCGTAAAGAACGGGAAGGCCTATTCTTTGCACGGGGAACTAAACAAAGCCCCGATAATTCCCGCCCCGCTATTGCTTAAACTATCAAAAGTTTTAAGCAACCCGCCGAAGCCGACGGCCAGGGCTTACAACCGGACAAAAGAAAAAAAAGGCTTCACAAGCGACCAGCTTTTAGACTTTGCCCGCCAGGATTCCAGGGGCGGACCCCACGATACAATTTTACAAATGGCGGGAAGGTTGAAGCGTGCGGGATATTCCGAAGCCGACACTATAGCAATAATTGAACAAACGCCAGAACACCAGGGGCGAAGAAATAAACAAGATACAATCACTTGTATTAAAAGCGTATATCGATAAGGAATAAATAAATGAACATGAACGAAGAATATACAAAGGCCCAGGAAGAATTTATAAAGACAATGCAAGAAGCTTTTAATAGCTACCTGGCCGAACATAACGACGGGGCTTTTAGTTTTTATGCTTTGCAAGAGTTTAGCAAAAATGAATTATATATAGACTTTGCAAAAAAGCCCCAGGAACAAAGCCACATTAAAGCGTTTTTGAACACATACAAAAGCAAAATAGCGGAAGAATACAATAACGACCAAGCCCAGGCAGAGGAAGCTTTGAAGAAGCTTTATAGACGCTTCCCAAACAGCCACGTTAAATGCTGGGCTGATTATATTGATTCCGTTATAAACTTTAACGATTCAAAAGATTACACAAGCACGATATTTGACCGCCGATTCCCTACGGGGACGATCTCGTATATAGGGGCACGCCCCGGCCGGGGGAAAACAACAATCCTTATTAACATTGCCCTGGACGCTTTGAACCAGGGGAAACCCGTTATTTTCGTAACGGCCGAAGAAACCACAAAACAAATAATAACACGTTTTATATTAAGCAAAACCTATTCAAACCACCCGACCGACCCGAAAACAGTTTATGAAAGCTTTAAGCCCCGCACGGCCTTATTTAATTACATCAAAGACAACGCCCGAAACTTGCCACAAATGCCCGTTGATAATCGGGATTTTTTCGGGGAAGCTTGCGACACTATCGCCGAACACATCAAAAACAAAAAGCTGACAATCTTTGAAGCTTACGGGGCAACCTGGCAAGAAATGAAGGAGTTTATAAGCGACCAGGAAGCGGGAAGCGTAATTCTTATTGATTATATTCAACACTTAAAAACGCCCGAACTTTTCGCAACACAAACAAGACAGATTCAAATACAAGAAGTTAGCCACCAGCTGGCCGACCTGGCGGGGCTTCACGGCCTTATTCTTATTTGCGGGGCACAATTCACAAGGCCAAAGAGCGAAAGCCAGAAAGCCGATATCGACGCCGAACTAAAGAAGCCCGATTCATTCAATGAAAATAGCTTCCGGGAAGCCGGCGACATCGAACAAGACGGGCATATCCTTATAGGAATAGGCAAGAACCCAGGCACAGAAGAATTATTTTATACTTGTATGAAAGACCGAGAAGCAAGCCCCGATAATGGCAAATGCTGGAAGCTTAAAAAGAATCTGGCTTTTTCCTTCTTGCAAGGCGATAAGGACGACCAGGGGCACAAGATTGAATATTCCCCGCCGAAACCACAAAAGAACCCAGGCAAAGAAGGCCAGGGCGAAAAAAAACAAAGATTCAAATCACAGTTTTAAGGGGGCAAACAATGGCAAAAGATTTTAATAACCCAGATCAATTGACGCTTTTAGACTTTATGAACCTGGAAGGGGACAGCTTTTTAAGTAAGCCAATACAAGAACCCGTACAACCGAAAATTACAAAGCAACAAGCAAAACTTGAAGACGACTTCCGGGAAATGAAGAAAAAAGCCATAAAAGAATCTTTACAAAAGAATAACGACGGCAAGAAGGCGGGATATACTGGAATTATGCCCGCTTATTCAACCGCTAGCTATCTACCGATAACCGTTTCCCGTGAAGTAAGCGAAAACCCCATGGTAAAAGCTTATTTGACCGACGGGTCGCAAGCTATTATGAAAACCTTATCCGGCCCCGAAAAGGAAGCAACCGCTGAAATAATACGCCGTTTTAACCTAGCAAAGAATAGCGTAATTATTGCCGATTTTTGCAACGGGCTTTATAGATACATAACAGACAGAAACAACGACACAAAAATAGAACGGCTATTGAACGAACAAACAAAGCAAATTGAATATTTCAAAATCGTTATGCCGTATTCTACTGTTAGAAAATTGACCTACGGGGAAGCCTTAGTCAACAGGCAAGGCCAATTCAGACACGGCGTAGGAACTGTCCTGAATAAACACGTTGAACCCGCTTTAATTGATATGGTAACGCACAAGATAGGGACCCCTACGCTATTAACGTTTAAGAAGGGAAGCGACGAACCACCTTCTTTATATTTCAAAAGCCCGATTCTTTTTAACACGATTGACCAGCACGGCAACATTGAAATACTTGCAGATCCGACATTCTTTTTAATCAGCGAACGGGAAAAGGGGGGCTATATTGCAAGTGATAGATATATCCCTACTTTGCTAGGCGCATATTCGCTGATAGTTTTAGGGCACGCCCTAGAATTGCAAGGCAAAAACGGCACAGACCGAACCGCAAAGCCAAGCCCGACGACTGCCTATAGGTATTTAACGGCCTTGAATTGCGCTTTTAATGGCCAATCTATAATGGGGATTCAAGCCGATATAGATAGAAGCCTAACAGTAAACCGCACTAACATTAGATTGAACAGGGAAGTATTAGCCCAGTTTTTTAAAGTTGAAACCCAATGGAAGTACGACCGCAACGGCGTATTAAAACCATACACGCCATACGAGACCGCTATTGAATATACGGACGCTTGCGGGGCTTATCTATGGAAAGCCCTGGAATATACGGGGGCGTTGCCCGCACTAAAACAACAAAAGGACGCCGACCGCATTATTTTGCCAGCTAAGGAACATTCTGCGCAATTCAGAGACGATATAACAAAAACGGGATTTTTTGTTAAATGCGACAACATTATCCATTCGGCTTAGACCGGCTTAGACGCAAATAGCGGGCTTTTACGGGGCTTTCCCAAGCTTTGCCGTATAAAACATCAACAAAGTTTGCCAGGTTAAAACTTAGGAGGTCGTTATGGATATGTTTAGACAGTTTGAAGCCAGTTACAATCTGAACTTTGAACAGATCGGAGTTTTACAAAAATATCTTGAAAATAATCCAAACAAGGAGCTGCCATTATTTAACATTTTCGGCTTTATATTTATGGGGACTTATAACACTGACCCGAAAGTAAACGAAGCCACTGACTACACCGCAGAAGATTTTCGGTATACGGTTACAGTGTATCCTAAACTTGAAAGAGTATGCTTTGGACATGGCGGATCTTTATGGAGCGCAGTAAGTGATGCCGTCGGCTATTTAGCTATGTTTATTGGCATGGAAGCGGTATTTGTCCATGGTACACCGGATCAACACCTTTACTATACAAGACTAGGAAATATTTTGATTAAACAGAACGACGGCTCCTCTGTATTTATTCAAGGCAATGTTTTTTATCCCTTTGGAAACTATACAGGATACCTGTTCGATGATACGGGGGTAAAAGTGATCGCAGAGGTAAGCAATATGCATGATTGCTTTAGTTTAGTATTGGAGTACATCAAAAACAGACTGAATCAGCAAAGAATTTATTTATAGCCAAGCTATACCATTCTTCTGCTCTCATCGTACCACTCTTCCGCTTTTATTTTGTCAATCTTTTTGTACATTTGTTTACAAGAAAAACTTTTGTACATCTTTTTTGACATTTTTATAATTTATATTTTCCTCCGGGCCTTGTGGTTATTTCATTTTGTTATTTATATCTTATGGCAAGATAAGTGTATTACTTCATTATTTATATTTTCCTATCTCATTATATTACAATGTTTTGTATTTATCTTTTGTATTACTGTTTTTCTTTTTAAGACAATCCATTTTATTTCTTTTTTTTATTTATATTTATGCGTATTACTATGGCGAAAAAAGCAAATGAGTAGGCTTTATCGCTTTATGAGTGGATTGCAAATGTCACTAAAACCCCTTTGTAAAACAATGACAAAACAAATATGAATTTTGCGAGTGAGTAATTGCACTATATATTCTTGACCATTTCCAGATAATCTTATATTATCGGGAGTATGAAAATAGGGGAAAACACGGCCATTGAAGCCAGACCCGCAGGAAATGTTACCGTTCGAGACCTGGCCGATAGGATAGCAAAGGAAACGCCGGACCTCGAATCCCTCACCCCGGAACAGCTGGAATCGCTTGCAAAAGTCGTCATTGCTGAAAGGCTGAAAGATGACCTCCGGGGCAGGGCCGAACTTGCCCGTATCGATTACCAGGCCGAGCGCGCCGCCTTCCTGGCCCACGCCGGGAGAACGGGAAGCCCGAACACCGCCCGCGCCTATGCCGCCGCTCTTAACCGCCTGGAAGCCTTCGCCGCCTATCGGGGTATACCGGTGCCCGCAATGAAAGCAAAAGAAGCCGATGACTTCGCCTATTCTCTGGCTGCCGAAGGACGCGCTGCATCATCCGTCCGAAGGGATATAGCCGCCGCGTCGTCCTTTTTCAGCTTCCTAGAACGGCGCTTCGATTGCGTCCGGAATCCTTTTCGGGGGACGAAAGCAAGACCGGAAAAGCGAGGGAAGAAGCCTGCAAGATTTCCGACAGACAAGGAATTGGAAAGCATACTCGCTGCACTCTCTCCGACACTTCGCGCAGCTGCTGCCGTTATGGCCTATCGAGGCCTTCGCGTTGGAGCGCTTCCGTCCCTCACTCTCCGGGGTGCGCACTACACTGGAAGGTCGAAGGGTAAGGACATCACGGGGGAACTACCTCCGAAAGCCCTGGAAACCATACGAACCGCAGGCCTCGACCAAAAACGCCCCTTTGCTGACTGGACAGAAACACGCATCGCCGACCAATTCCGATACGCAACCAAGAAACTGGCCGAGGCCGGGACGATTGCCGCTCCCTATTCCGTCCATGACTTGCGTCACTACTTCGCCGTGAAGGAATACCGCCGGACCCGGGATATACTCCGAGTCCGAACCCTTCTCGGCCATGCATCCGTGCAAGTAACGGAAACTTACCTACGGAGCATCGGGGAGCTATGACCATGACACGCGAGAAACAAAGCTTTGAAGAAGTCCTCGGAATGAATGAAGCCCCGGAAAGCGCATCACCGGCTTTCCTTGAAGCCCTTGCAGGCCTAGACGAAGACACCGCCGAGGCCGTCCAGGAGCGGGCCGCAATCCTCCAATTCGAGGCTGGATTGTCCCGTGCAGACGCCGAGCGAACCGCCCTTGCCGCGTACGCCCCGAAAGCCCGCGACGGTATCGAAGATTTGAAAGACTTCCTTGCCCGAGAGATCCCCCTCATCGGGATATGGCCGGACTCTGGCGCTTCAATCGAGCCGTGGAGCAACCGGGAAAACTTCACCCGTGATGCCGAGGAACTTTCGAACCTTTGGGAGGGCCGGGGCAATGCAAGAGGAATCGCAAAGGGAATCCCGATCCGTCGCTTTGCCTTCGTTCCTGGCGAATCGGGATTCATTTGTCTTGACCTAGACAGAGGGCACAATGGCGGAGCCGATGGAGTCGCCAGCCTGTATGAGGTTTTCACTGGCAGACCTATACCGCGATATTTCACCGACATTGACCAAGGAAGCTTTCCGGCTTACACCCGGACGCCCGGAGGGGGCTTTCACCTATATTTCCGCTACACAGGAACGAGGAAGTACCGCCATCAATCAATCGCCCCTGGCCTCGAAGTCGTCCATTTCAACCATTTGCTGACTGCTCCCGGAAGCAAAAAAGAAACGGGCCGCTATATTTTCTTCGGAAGTTTGGACGCTGCCCCGCTTTTCCCTCCGGTCCTCGAATGGAGGCTTTCCCCGACAGACGAATTTCGTCCGAAACATCCGCCAAAACCGGTATTTTCGGACACCTTAAAAAGGGACCGCCCCGACCTCGACCGGATCGCACAATGGACGCTAGATGATGGGCGATATGCCGGGCGAAATGACCTTTGCTACGGAATCGCCTTCCGGGCCGCCCGCGAGGAATACGGATATAGCCGGGAAGAAGTGAAGGCTTTCCTTCGGAGCTATGGCCCCGTGGACGGCCTCCCTTTGCGTGAAATTGAATCCGCTGTCGATTCTGCTTTTAATCGTAGGAGGCGCGCATGAATCAAAAAATTTTTATTGCTCTTGTCGAAACCTTCGCTGCTACCGATTCGCGTTTAAGCGCGGCCGATCGCCTCATCGAGGCTATAACAAACGCGGGCCTATCAATCGAGGAGCACGGAGACGAAATTTCCACATTCATAGACGAAAAGGAAATACGGGATGGCCTCCCTGAAAACATCCTCGAAACCTATAAGAAGCACTCTGCCAGACTTGCCGAGGAAGCAGAAGCCGCAAAGGACCGGGAGCGCGCCGCCGCCGCCCTCGGAACCGCCGGAACCGTCATTGAGGAATTGAGGGAGAACATCACGAAGGGAGTACCCGCCGACGACCCGATCATGATTGCAAAACTCGCCGAAGTCACCGAAACTCTTGCGGAAATCGGAACCAGCAAAGGGAAACCAAAGGAACCCCTCGCTGACTTCCTTGCCCGGAAATACGCCGAAGACGCGACACGAAAGCATGGAGACCTTCTCGGCCTCGACCTCCGTCGCTTTCACTTCCTGGCCGAAAAACTGGACGGAATACAGCCCGGCTTTTACATTGCCGCCGCCGAAACAAACATCGGAAAAACCGCCTTTTTAGCAAACATTTTCCTTGACGCCCTGGAAGCGAACCCGAGCATACCCGGCCTTTTCGTTACCCTGGACGACCCGAAAAGCGTAGTAGTTGACCGCTTTACATCAATACTTGCCTACCTCGCCTTTAGACAGGAAAAACGGGAAGACCCCGACGCATTTGCGCGGGCGCGAGCCGAACTCAATATCAACCGCCTTCGAAAAAATCTTGATTTCTGGCCCCGCATGAAAGCCGCGAAAGAAGAAGCCGCCTCAAAACTCGCCACATGGGCGAAAACTGGCCGATTAGACATTCGCGACATTACAGAACTTTCAACGGGGGAAGCTCTCGAAAGACACATCCGGGATATGGCAAAGGGCGGGCAAAAGCCCTTCGTTGTCATCGACGCGCTTTTTAATCTCGACATAGGGGAAGGAGCTAACAACCTACGCGAGGAAAACATCGAACGCGCGCAATTCCTGAAAAAGCTGTCCGACGACCTCACAATTCCAATATGGACAACAGCTGAAATTCGGAAACGAAACGGCATGGAAAAGACCAAACATCGGGACTATGAAAGCAAGGGAGCCCCGACGGTAGATGACATTATGGAATCGTCGAAATACGCCTACAATGCAAACGCTGTTTTTATGCTTTACCCGGAAAAATGGGAGGACTTCACCTCCCCTGAGAACATCTCACCCTATCTTGTCATCGACATTCAGAAAAACAAGCTATCAGACTTCAAGCATCCAATATTTGCTACATTCACGAAGCGAGCCGCCTTCATGGCTATAGAACCGGAATACAAGCCAAAAAGGGCGGAGAATGCAAAGCTCGAGAAGGAAAACCGGGAGAAAGGATCCTCTCCCGAAGAATACGATTGGGGACCGCTCCCGAGTAAGAGGAGGTAGACCTATGGCAAAAAAGCAAGATATCGTTCACTATCCGAAAGCCGCCGCCAACGCGGAAACAACCTCACGCCGGCAACACTCTGTTATTTTTGAAGAGGGACAGCAGCTCCCACCCGAAAAAGTTGAAAAACTCACCCGATCCTTTTTTGATATTGCTGGAGCGCATCCATACGTTTTTGACGCCCTTTCCTACATTTGCACCTTTCACCGACAAGCAATAGAACGCCGGGAAAATTCGACGGAAACTCATTTTCGGGTTCGAATTCCGATTGACTACTTCCTTGACTACGCCCTCGACGGAAGAAGCCAGTATAAGCACCGCCTCATGACGGAACTTTACGACATGGCATCGATTCAGCGCGGAAAAATTCTTCCCCTCGACGCGGGCCATAGCATCATGACGGTTCCAATTCGCGTTGACCTTTTCTACGAAGACGGAACAAAACTACACCCCGCAATCGCTCGCCAGCTCGAAAGCTTAAAGGGGCAGGCCCCTATTTCCTACATCGCGATTGAGTTTTATAAGCCGCTTTTTCAAACTCTTTTACAAGGGAAAGATGGGGAGTCATGGTTCCCACTTCCGAAAGCATTTCACGCAAAAATGCTTGAAACTATAGACGAATGCCGGGAGCTTC
>Ga0208824_1002857_pt1 | contig 12575 bp, 11 predicted proteins | sample AD_JPNTR3_MetaG_FD_184447 | JGI IMG/M metagenome (GOLD analysis project Ga0208824, IMG submission 184447) | Active sludge microbial communities of municipal wastewater-treating anaerobic digesters from Japan - AD_JPNTR3_MetaG (SPAdes) (version 2) | ecosystem: Engineered > Bioreactor > Anaerobic...
AGGTGTAATAGCAAATATTGAGAAGATGTATGAGGAACAAGAGGCATTTCAAACAGCAGCATGAAGGGAGTAAAGATGAATATGGGGCCACATAAAATTTCAACTAAAATGTTGACAAGCTCCCTTTAGATGGGGATGGTAAAATCAAAAAAGAGCACAATATATCAACTTCTCTGTAATGACTAACAATAAGGAGGGTTGTATGGGTAAGATGGTTATAGTAATTGTTATCATAGCCATGTTTACTTCATTTTTCTATGTTTTTATTTTCAGTGAAAGTGGAGCACCAAAACATGTGTATCCAAAACCTGGATCAATCAAACCTGTCCCTGCAGATAATACAGAAATAATAATCAAAATAAAAGAAATTGCTTACAATACCGATGCAAAAAACGCTATGTTAGTGGAAAAAGCAATTAAAGACCTAAATAAAATTGTTGATGAGGGTTTTAATCAGGCCGAGGCTAATATCCCTTATGTTTTATACAAGCTTGCAGGTTTTAAAGGTTGTGCAACGCTAACTTATTATCATGCAAAGGATAAACTCAATGGCACCAATGAAGCAGAAAAATTTATATTAAGTGTTTTAAAACAATATATTATTGAACCCTCTATAAAAAGCGCAGAAGAATCTCAAAGAATATTAGAAAAAATCTATTACGAACTTGCAAGGAATCATACAGATATGTTAGTGGAGATGGCAACTGCCTCTAAGTTAATAATTCAGGAACGAAATAACCAGAATAATAATCCTGAGAAATTCATAAAAACATTAAACGAACTGCCTGGAAAAACAATAGATATTGCAGTTACTACAATAAGTTCTACTGTCGGTATAGCTCTTGAAGGCATATTTATTAAATCTACAATGAATATGGTAAGAAATGTTCTGGGTGCAATAGCAGCAAAAGTAAGTACAACTACTTTGGCTTCCATAACTTCTGCTGCTGCGGATGGCCCCTTACCAGTGGGAGATGCAATTGGGGTAGTCATTGCAGTTGGTGGTGCTGTTTGGACTGCCCATGACCTATATAAAGCCCAGTATGTTATGAAAGATGAATTAAGTGCAATCTTAGAAAAAACAATAAAAGAATATAGGCAAAAAACAATGGCTGACTTTGAAAATGAGATACAAAGGGTGGCAAGTGAATATAAAAAATTGAATAAACTGACTGTCGACAATTTAATAGCAACTCTTTAAAAGGCAATTATTATAAATGTTTTGTAAGGCTTTAAAACAACAAAAAAGGAGGTAATGGTATGAAAAAGATAACTATATATTTTATCGTATTTTCTTTACTTGTTTTTGTTTCCAAAGTCCATGGCAGTGTTTCTATCGCCAGATATACAATCCAAGAGACAATTGAAATTGCTTCCAGAGTAAGTGGAAAAACTTTAAATCCAGCTGCCAGGAAGTTAGCTACAGAAGAATTGGAGAAGTGGGCTATAAAATATGGAGATGATGCAATCCGTGCAACTGAAAAAGGTGGATTAGAGCTATTAGAGGCAGCATCTAAATATGGGGATGATGTATGGCACTTAAGCAGCAAAGTTCCCCAGGCAACAAGGGCTCTTGCAGTAAGGGCAGATGAATTAATACCTATGACAAAAAGAATTGGAACAGAAGTGCTTGAACTTGAAGCCAGAATACCTGGTATAGCAGAAAAGATAGTGGAGCACTTTGGTGATGATGCAGTTAAATACCTTGCCCACAATGTGTCTCCAGAGGACCTGACAAGGCTTACCGGTTATGCGGCAAAGGCCGACTCTCCTGCAACAAAGGCTCTTCTTTATGAGAAATACAAGGAAGCAGGCACACATTTTCTTGATAAATTAGATTACAAACAGATTTTAGCAGGTGGGCTCAGCATTGCAGCAATTACTGCCGCATATGAGGTAAGCAAAGGAGAAAGGATAAAAAGCGAAGAAATCGGTAAAGGTATGGGCAAGGGGTATGAAGAAGTAGCTAAGAACAACCCTGATGTTTTTGTAAAAGGGGCAAGATCTAATACCTCAGATTTCTTAGATGTCCTATATATATTAGTTATAGTATTAGTTGTAGGAATTATTTCTATTATACTTTTAAAGTTTTATAAAATTATAACGACAAAGCAAAATTAAAAATTATGAGAGCAATAATCCAGAAACCTGACCTTGATACGTGCCTGACCGGCCTTATTCTCCTGGTATCTGATAGGGATAATATTGAAGTTGTTGCCGAAAATGCCGATGAAAAGGACATCATGAACCCCTCTGTTATATGCATCGAGTGCGGTGGAACAGGTCTTGTAGATTTAAACAACTTTGACCACCATGACCCAGAGAGGTATTTCCCTCCTGCATGCCTTCAGGCCTATAAAAAGATAGGTTATCAGGACAAAGCATTAGAAAGACTGGTGCAATACGTGTGCATTGTTGATGACAGGCCGGATGACCATGCTGTAATCCCCTTCCCCTCCCTTTCCAATATCTTTTCCGGTATGCTCCTTGTAGAAAAGGGTATCAAAAACCAGTTTCTAAAGGGTATGGATATACTTAAAAGGCTGCTCAACGATTATATTGACCCCTTCTCAACCATGCCAAGCCTTCCCGAATGGACAGATTACATAGAGGCAAAAAAAATTAATATCAATAAAATTGAAGAGATTATGAAAAAGGCAGAATTCTATAGATCTAAAGGGGGACTCAGGATAGGTTTTCTTGAGTCTCATGTAATAGGCGGCATAGGCACTCTGTATAAGGCGGGGTGTGATGTAGTGGTTGTATATAACCCGTTATTTGGTGAACCCCCGAGACCAAAGTTCACAATCGCCAGTAACGGCAAAAATGTAGTGAAATTACTCCCGTTCTTTGATAAGATGGAAAAAGGATGGGGAGGAAGGCAGACTATCATAGGCTCACCGAAGACAGGGAGCATTTTAAAGCCAGAAGAGGTTCTGGAGATAATCATGAAAAACCTTTAAAGGGGAAGCATGTTACTATAGATATGGATTTCATCGAGTCTGCAAAAAAAATGGATAATGAGGCTTGGGGCCGAATAATGGAGATATGCAGGGGTGCAGTAAGGCGGTTCATAAAAAAGGATGATGAGGCAATAGAAGAGATAGTATCGATGAGCATAACAAAACTGATGGAGCATATAGATAACTATGAGCCCAATAGAGGCAAGGGTAATCTGGAGGCAAATTTTGTGCAGTGGATAAATCAAACCACACGCTTTGAGATTACCCATTGGAGGGAAAAGAAAAAAAAGGAGGAGAGATACATCTTTATAGAGGACCTTGCCTGTACCTTTGGACATGATACTGATGATGAAATTGACCCATCCGAGACAGGAGAGAATATTTTAAGTCATATAAACTACAGATATGGCGATGGCCGGGATAATCCTGAATTCCAGCTTGCACTAAAAGAGGTAATAGATGTTTTAACAGACTTTGGTGATGTCCATATACAGAAGACAAACATACACCATTATATCTACGGACGGACGACTAAAGAGATTGCAGAGATTCTCGGTGAAAAGGAATCAACAGTAAACAACTGGATACACAGGTATAAAGTGGCGATAAGGAACAGCTTTAAGAAAAAAGGCATAGACCCCAGCTATCTCGACAGGGAGAATTGGTGGTTGCCTTTCAAAAAAGGATGATAGCATGAAGGGTCATGTAGATAAAAAAGATGCCATCCTATATGTGTATGACATGCTACCTAAGACAAAAAGACAGGAGATAGACCTCCATATTACAACCTGCAGCGCCTGTATGCTCTATATCACAAAAATGGAAAATAAGCGGTTTGAGGCATGCAAGAGAATCCGCTCCCTATTTGAGGATGCCTATAAAGACAGGCTTAGCTTAGATGATGCAAGATTTTGGGATAGCCACTTAAAATATTGCAACAGATGCTTTGACGAATATAGAGAATTTATTGATAAGAAAGAAAAGGGGGTTATCAGGGTCTTCATGGGCTATATCTCTGGCCTTGTAAAAGATGTAAAAGAATATGCCATAACTACTACAGTCCCGGTCCTCGAAGGGAAGACAAAAAAAGATTCCGCATTAGATATTGCCTTTGTCCATAACCTTTCAAAGGGTGGCGTGAATATTGCCTTTATCACGGATAAAAAAGGAAAGATTAAGGCATATCTTAGCTCAGACAGGTTTAATATCTCAGGGGTTACTGTGTCACTTGCCTATCGTACAAAAAAAGGCTATATCACCTTTGCCGTGGCAATAACCGATAAAAAGGGCATTGCCGATCTAGGGGATATAAAAGACATGGAAGAGGAGAATTTAAAAAGGAAGCTTGCTGTAATCTTGACCGATGTTACCGAGAAATGATTTATGGAGAAGGCATATAAGGATATCGTCTCAGCTATAGCCCTGCCTATTGAGTTTAAAAACCCTGTATCTTCCATAGAAATGCTCTTATCTATCGAGCTTCCCTTAGAGGCTAAAAAAAGGATTGCCGCTAAGCTGATAAAGACGATCCTCTCTATTGACCTTACCGAGACAGAAAAAGAAGAAATAAAGTCGATTATATACCATACCAAGGGCATATTCAGAGATAAAAAAGAGGTCATTTCAAGGCTTGATTCAAAAGTGCCTGTTCAGAAAAACGATATAGATGGTTCGTATAAGGCGAACAGCCTTTTTGTCGTAGATGAGAATAGTGTACCGTTCGGAGTTGTCCATCCCATAACAGCCACTTCCATTAATGACGGAAAGGGTGAACATAAGGTAGTCGCCAATGAATTATCCAGGATGGTTTCTTTGTCCATTTATACTGTCCATGAGGCTATAAGATTCACCCTTGGTAAATATGGGCTTGGACCTCATGGTTATAAAAACTTAGACAACTATGGTATAACCGTGCAGGTGGGAAAGATAGGTAATATCTACGAAGGCTCATCCATAGGCCTTGCAGCATCCTGTGCCATTATGGCATCAATGCTTGATGTGCCCATTTCTCCATATACAGCCTTTACAGGCAGTATAAACATCAGGGGCACGATTGAAGAGGTAGAAGGCATTGATGTAAAGCTCAGGATTGCCCGGCTCAAGGGCATAAAAGATGTATACATCCCAGAAAAAAATATGAAGGAAATAGAAGAAGACCACAAAATCAATATCATTCCTGTATCTGAGTTATCCGATGTGTTGAACATGGTGTTCTCCAGAAAAAGGATAACCTCCTTTGTTTATAAGCTCAATAAAACTGGCTCAATGGCGACGGCGACGATAGATTCCTCTCTTTTAAAATCAAAAGGTCAGAAGAGGGCCTTAATCTCCACGGTGGGCATGCGCGACCCTTATGGCGCTTCATATCAGGACCAGGAAAACTCACTTTTTTCAGAAGGCCCTATATTAACTGCCTACAGAAGGCTATCCCCTGAAACGATACTACTACTCCCTACAAGACAGACAATGAAAAATGCCATTAAAACAAAAGAGGAGATAGAGAGGATTTCTGGTAATAATATATGCCACATTAAAACAATAGAGATAACTGACCCAACCGACTATGACAGCATCTATATCGCAATCCTTGCTGCATTGAACAGTGCATCAGATTTATTAAAGGATAAAGAGAAATATTGTTCCATATCTTCAGGGACCCCCCAGATACAAGCGGTCTTTATCGAACTCTTACGCTCTGGGAGATTATATGCCTGCCCCATCCAGGTTTTAGAGCCAAGATTTGCAACATCCTGGGAAGATAGGGTAAAACCCATAAAAAGCGAATATCTTGGTTTTGGGTTATAGATTCTTTTCAAAAAAATTATAAAAAATATCCATCAACTGAAAGAATTCTCTCCTCTCCCAAGTTATATACTCATAGGATGACAAAAAAAGCAGCGTAATCCTAAATTCAATCATAACAATGGGTTTTTACTATTAATTACTTTATGAGGAGGTATCTATGAAGTCATTAAAGATTTTAATGGTTTTAGTAATTGGTGTTTTTCTCTTTGCTGGCTGTGCATCTACAGGCAAAATGCTGGACCACGCAACCCTGAAAACAGAAGTCAAGATGTCTGATACTATATTCCTGAACCTGAATACCCAGGAGAGAACCGCATATGTCAAGGTTCTAAACACATCGGATATCCAGAATATACCCCTTGAACCTGCCCTCAAGGAAAGGCTCGTAAAGAAGGGTATAAGACTCGTTGACAACCCGGCCGATGCTACATGGATTATCCAGGCAAATATAAAATCCCTCTTTTACATCAAAGAGAAATCAATGGCGTCTGAAACCGGTGTAGCCGGTGCAGGTATGGGCGGCTTCTTGGGCGGGGTAGGCAGTGCATTGTCAAGAAGTAATAATATGGGTGTGGCAGTGGGTGCAGCAGTGGGTTCAATAATAGGTAATGTAGCAGGCGCAGCCCTTGGTGCCCTCGTTAAAATAGAATCCTATGAAGGCATTGTAGACCTTCAGATACAGGAAAAGGTAAAGGGCGGCGTTAAGGGCAAGATGGTGGCGGATATCAGGCGTGGCTCTACAACCATGACCACAGAGAGGGAGATAGAAAGCGAATATCAGACCTACAGTACCTTTCTAAACGTGGAGGCAAAGAGGACCAACATCAACCTGGAAGAGGCCATAGCAGAGATTACGGCAAAACTGGCAGACCAGATAGCAGGGTTGTTCTAACCCTGCTATTTCTTCCTTGACAAATAAAAAATCAACATAGTAAAAAATCGTAAAAAATCACTAAACACGGGGGTTTAATTTGTTCTATTATCTATCCCTTCAATATTCGGCAATACAGAAGGCAGTGCTTCGTCATGACAGGCTTTGGTCCATATCGGGCATAAGTCAAATCCTTGCAGAGATAAACGAAATCGAGATGAGAGAGATGGCCAGAGATTACGGTGGGGTAATCATCCTGGCAGGTGGAGGTAAATTTACTGTTCGTTTTGATAACCAGGATAAGGCAGAAAAGGCAAGGGCTGAATTAGAGAGACTGATATCCATAAGGTTACCCATGCTCGAGCATCAGGTATCTTCCATAGTTCCAGCAGATTCATTAAGGTATGCTGGAGAAAAAGATAACCTTGAGGGAAAATTATACCCTGGTATTATCCATGAATTAAGCGAAAAGAAAAGGGTTTTTCGTGGATACGGTGTTACATACAACCCTCATTTATCTGTCTGTGAGGAGTGTGAGGAATATCCGGCAGAGAGAGGTTTGTATGCCCCGGGGAATAGAAAAATTTGCAGGATATGTGATGGAGCAAGACAGAAGGCAAGGATAGACCTAAGAAGACTGAAAGACAAAAACGAAGGGGTGCTTACAGGTATAGCTCGCATTTACAAGAAATATACAGAGGCAATAAAAACTGAAAAATCACCAGAAATACCCCTTGATATGGAAGATTTATTTCCCGGCGGCGAAAACGGTGAAGATAAGGGCAGGCGTATTGCCGTATGGTTGTCCGATGTGAATAATATGGGTGATATGGTGCCACTGTGGCTCATGCAGGATGAAGAAAGGGCACTTGACACCTTCGACAGCCTGAAATCGCTCTTTATAGATGCCATATCCTCGGCCCTCATAAAGGTATTTCCCGAATCCAAGTGGTTTGAAAAAAAAGATAACGATGGCAGAACTGCCTTATATATACCCTTCAGGCTCATTGTAGCCGGTGGCGATGACCTATGTATAGTCATGCCCGATAAGGATATACTCGATTTTGCCAAGACCCTTTCTTCTGAGATGAATAAAAAGATTGCAGATGCAGGCAAGTACAACGAAACACTCACAAGGGAATGGCTTGGAAAAAAGGCAGAAGAGGTAGCCAGAGATAAAAATACAACAGCAAAAGAAATAAAAAGTATATCCTTTGGCGGTTCTTTCGTGGTCACATCTATCCACACCCCCTTTACGAGAATCCATGAAGTAGGCGAAGAACTTATGGGTCAGGCAAAAAAGGAAACAAACAGGGCAGGTAACAGCATAAACTGGCGAATCCTTGCCGCAGACGAAGAACCCCAGTCAGAAAAGATATTAAAGGCAGAGAGGCCGCTTCTCATAGAAGAACGCTATGGAGGGCTTCTGTCTTTTAAGGATTATTTAGACCTGTGCAAGGAATACAAGGATATATCAGGCTCCCACCTGCACCAGATTATCAAAAAGGTCATAGAATTTAACAGCGACCCGAAAATGCTTGAACACTGGCTGCTCAGAATGCCTGAGGCAGGGAAAAAGGATAGCGTTATATCAAGACTCATAAACGATGAAAGGCTAAGGGATGAAGAAGGCAAAATAAAAACAGGGCGTCTTGTTACGCTCTTTGAACTTCTAACCTTATATTAAAAGGGATGGACTATGGACAATAAAAAGACAATATATCTTCAAAAGGCAAGGCTCATTGTTCGGGCCCATGGCTACTGGTATACCTCAGGAGGTGAAAAAGGGCCTTTTGGGTTCTACCCACACTTAAAGGACATGGCAGGTTACCCTGTATATCCCGATACCCAGCTCCACGGTGATTTGAGGATGGCGGCAAGATGGCTATCCAAAATCGAAGATGCCTTCACAGATGCCATGATAATTGAGGTGTTCGGAGATGAGCCAAAAGGCAGGACAAGACAGGTGCCTTCGAAACTTTTTCTCACCGACCTCACACTGGACAAAAAATCAAAGGAAAAGTGGGAACCAAAGAGATTCGAGGTAAAGCCAAGGATTGCCATAGATGAGACCACCCGCACCGTGGAAGAACACATGCTCGTATTCCAGGAGATGGCATATCTTGAGGGTCTTACATTGACGGCAGATGTTTATCTGGGTTATTTCAAAGACAAAGAGGCTCTCGATAAAGCGAGAAATCTAATCGATTCTACAATACCCCTTTTGAGCGGTTTCGGCCAATCCCGCTCTCGTGGATACGGAAGGGGAGAATTAAGCATACAGTGGGATGATGTAGAATCTTATTCCTTTGAGCAGGAAGAACGCAGTGATTTACCCGATGCCGTCTTATACACCCTTAAAAGCCTCGTCCATTTTAGAAACAAACCTGTAGAGCCGGGAAGCACCCAGTTTTTACCTGCAAGAAGGGTCATCTCATCGGAACAGATTAAGGGCTGGTTTTCAAGGATATATTTTGACCTGTTTGGGGTCTGGCCCAGCGTCCATGAGATGGGTTTAATAGAATTTTCCAACCTATATCCCTCCCTTACAGACAGCAGTTCTGTCTCCATCGGTTATCCTTCTGCCATGACGACCTTAAAAAATGAGGAGAATAAGGTGCGGGATATATTAAACAGAGAGATTACCCAGGCAGAAAAGGATGTAGAAGACAGTGAAAACTTCTTCAAGACAAAAACCAAGCCTTTATCAGAGGATTATTTCATTACATCCAACAGCAATCTAAAGACTTTCAAGGTAGAGACAGAGAGAAGAATAAGGAATCAGATAGAGGATAACTTTGCCACAAGTAAAGAAGGCGGGTTATTCGTCCAGGAGTTGATTAAAAAGGACACCTCCTTTGGCGGTATTATCAGGATAAATAAAGAAAAAGGGTTCGAGGATTTTCTCTCAAGGGCAGTGTTTATAATCAAAAAAGTAAAACCCATCATAAACGGTTGCCTATTTCAGATGGATTATAAAAAAACCACAAGAGATATGGCAGATACAGAAGGTCCCTGGCTTGCTGTAAAACCCATTTCTTTTAACCCGGAGGTTCTCAATTTCTTTGGATGTGGCTACGAAAAACAGGGAGAAAGGATAGTCCTAAATGGTGCAAACATAATAACACTCAAGAGCATAAAAAGATACAATACAACCCTTAAAAGACCGAAAAGACCGAGGATTACCATCAAACCGGGCTCAGTCCTGTTAAGTGATGCCGGTGTCTTTAAAAAAGATAGCCTTGTGGCATGGAAGGGATTCGGAAAAGACCTTGAAATGCACATACCCACCGATAGCTCACTGCAAAGATCACACAGGAAAAAAGAAAAACCACAATTTGAAATATCAAAAGATATCTTAGAGGAACTTAAAAACATGACACCTTCCCAGGCGGGGTTCTTAAAAGAGTTCCTGAATAGACACAGAAAAACAGAAGAGATAAAGAAACTTTCATATGATAGAAAGAAAAAATATCATGAAAAAGGTAAAACAGGTCTTTCTGAACTATACGGGACTATATCTAATTACTGCACAAAAGACACCACAGGAAATACCATGAGGCAATACATAGATTATCTCCTCGATGAGATATTCAAACATCAACGAAAATCTATCAATCAAAAGAAGGAGAGGTTAAATAATGGCTGATATAACAGAATCGAAAAAGGTGATAAAAGGCTCTGTCATGCTTTATCTTAAGACACCCCTTCTTCTTAAATCAGGCTATGGCGATGTGTTCTCCGATTCAACGATTGAAAAGACCTTTGACGGTGAGAAAATACACATAAACGGTTACAACTGGGCAGGCCTTATGCGTCGCTGTATAGACAGAATTAAAGGAGGCTCGCCTGTTGCAGAAAGGATAGGAAAATATAATAAGGACAGAGAAGGAGTCTCTCCCCTCTGGTGCGAATCTTCCTTTATCCCCATAAGCCCCATGTATATAAGAGCCGGTAATGCCATAGATAGAAAATACGGTGCAGCAAAAGAGGGTGCGCTTTTTAACGACGAGATAGCCCCTGCCGGACTTACTATGCGGCTTAACTGGAACTACTTTTTAACAGATGAGGACGAAAAAGAGATAGAAGAACTGCTTTTAGGTGCCCTGTGGGTCTTAAATTCAGGTATAGAAAACATAGGTGGAGGCTGGTCTTATGGTATGGGCAGACTCGGGGTCAAAGAGGTGCGTTTAAAAACCATTGATTTAAAAAAACCTGAAGATAAAACGTCTCTCTGGCGCTTCGACGATGAAACTATTAAAAAAATGGATATTATCAAACCCCAGGATTTGAAAAAACCCCAAATAGAAAAACCATGGTCTGTGATAACTGCCAGTGCATCAATTACAAAAGGTCAGCTCCTTGCAATCCATAGCAGCTACCCAGTCTTTGACGAAAAAGAATCCTTCTACGAATATCCCGATGCCTTTGTCTACCGTGGTTATATAATCAAAGATAACGATGATATAAAGCCAGAATTTATAATCCCTGGGAGGAGCATAAGGCAGGCCCTTCTCTCTGTCCCCATAGAGAGGAAGATAAGGACAAAAGGCAGGGATATAATCTGTGATTCCCTTGCAGGGCTCTGCACCTGTGATGAATGTAAAAAACACAGGAGCAAAAAGAAATCAGAGGATAGCCCGGAATGTAAATGTGTAAAATGCAACTGGTTCGGTTCAGGGGCAAAAGGCGGTATAATAGCCGTAACAGATGCGGTGGTTGAGGATGGAACCACAGAGATAATCCACAGGATAAACCTCTGCGAACACTCCATGCAGAACATAAACCTTTTTTCCGAAGAGTATCTCACGCATGGCACCTTCAGGCTCAATATAATAATAGATGAATCCCGTAATAAATGTGAACCCCACAGGCTAAAAGAGGAGGTTTTCTGGGCATTAAACGACATGACTGAAAACAGTGCATCCCCTCCAGGCTGGTATAGAATAGGTGCATCCTCCACTGCTACAGGTCAGGTATCCATAAAAGGCACACCTGAAATTGAATTGTGCGGAGGTATCGATGGCTGAGAAAAACTTTGATTTCAAAGAAGGTCTACTTCAGTATACTACACGTATCAGTGATTTCAATGGATTAAGAGAAGAAATAGGGGATTTAAAGCAATGGGACGACGGCTTTCTTGCCTTTTCAAATGCAGAGTTTAGAATTGCCCACATTGATTTACCCATTGATGACCTCAAAGAAAGGGTAAACGGAAAGATATCTAAAGCTGAAGGCTATCTAATGGAAGTAGACCTGTGGAGAAAAAAAGACGGGGCATATGAAGAATTATATGTGGAAAGGGACAACAGGGATTTTTTGATAGAGAAATGGGTTTTACTGGAACAGAAAGATTCGGAATCGACCGGGTACATGTGCTTCTGGCGGGATACTGATGTAGTGATAAACGAAAGAAGTATCTTCAAAAAAGAGGAGATCTCGGCAGTGGAGGTTATTGTTCCCGATGTGAGACTCCATATCTTCATAACAAAGAAGAGGGGTTAACATGATATTATCTGTAAAAAAAATCTCTTCATCTGTAACGGATAAAGACTTAAAAGACCTATTCGATAAATACGGTGCAAAACGCATAGACCTTAAAGAAAGCAAAGAAAAAGGCGAGAAATTTGCATTTATCGACATACCCGATAAAAAAAATGCAGAAAAAGCAGTTAAACAATTAGATGGATTTGAATTAAAAGGCAAACATATCCGTGTAAAGATAAAAGAAGAAGGCACAACCCAAAATAAAGAGCCTGTAAAGGCAGAACAAAAAAATGAGGCTCAGCCTCAAGAGAAAAACAAACTGCCTGAAAAATTTCCCTATGCCTTTTTCAATCGCCCACCAAGAAAAAAACCCATAGTGGCATTCCACGACAGACTCCTCGACAAACACTACGACATTGCCTTTGAGATTACCTGGGAGACCCTTACAC
>Ga0208824_1002873_pt1 | contig 12536 bp, 10 predicted proteins | sample AD_JPNTR3_MetaG_FD_184447 | JGI IMG/M metagenome (GOLD analysis project Ga0208824, IMG submission 184447) | Active sludge microbial communities of municipal wastewater-treating anaerobic digesters from Japan - AD_JPNTR3_MetaG (SPAdes) (version 2) | ecosystem: Engineered > Bioreactor > Anaerobic...
AGTGCTTCGGGGGAGTCTTCGATAACAATGCCACACCGATGCTTTTTAATATAATGTGGAATATCACCAACATCGGTAGCAATAATTGGCCTTCCGCAAGCCAGGTAATTTGAAAATTTTAATGGGAAGCGACCGTTATTGGCTGGATTATTCTTAAATGGAAGTAAGAGCACATCACATGCAGACAGGTAAGTTTGCATGTTCTGAAAGCTTTTCGGTCCGGTCTCGATAACCGCTGCAGAATGATTTACACCAGGCTTGACGCGGTAGTTACTGTATCCAATATGCATAAATTTAATTTGGGAATCACTGGCAGTCAATCGATTGAAAGTGTCAATAACCAGTGTCGCATCATTGGGGAAAAACGAGCCCAGATAACCGACAAAAAATTGTTTTTGGGCAAGACCCAGCGTTAACCTCGCTTGTTCAGTGGAAATGGGAGACCAGTTCTCAACGTCAAATCCATTGGGCAATAAACAAACCTTGTTTTCTGGCACGCCCAGGCTGATGGCACGTTGGGCTAAGGTTCGACAGATGACGCTTGTGCCAAGGGGCAGCTTTCGGAAATGGGTTTCATAATAATTTTCAAATGGTCTTAACAGCGCACGTATCATCAAATTGGGGCGTTCTTCGATGGACCCTTTGCTGCCAAACCAGTCTGCCCAATCCAGGAATAAGGAGACGCCTTTTTTATGCAGCGTTAATGCCGGATAAATAACCGTTGGGCGGGATTCAAAACCGTGCACCAGGTCAAAATTCAATGAGCGGATTGCTTTGATGCGCGCACTTAAGTTTCCTAAATCCCACCCTGCCCGAGTTGGACCGTTAATTCGATCTGAAACCTCGATTATCTTAAGCCCATCCTGGACATGGATTTTTGTCTCTGCACGTAACTGAACTGCGGAAGCCAGGATAGTCATTTCATGCCCCAGTTTTGTTAACGCTCGTGCCAGTTCATGAGCGCGTAAGTAGGTGCCCCGACCGACCTGATTAAATACAATGAATAGGATTTTCAAACCGACGCCTTTAATTCAGTTCTGACATGCATCACAACGTATAAGAAATAACCCATCAACAAGAATAAATCAACAGCGATGCTCATCCAGATTAAACCCGTTACGGCCCATTTCGCTATCAGGAGTACGCCTAGGATCAGCTTTAACAGGATCGAAATCATTTGCGGGAGCAAAAGTTTCCGCTCCCAGCCGACGGAAAACAGGTACACCCTGTTAAATTGGTTCACGGTCCTGATCAATAATAAGGGGCTGGCTAAGAGCAATAGATTTATCGCTGACAGATAATTTTTGCCCAGTATTTCTTGAATCCAGTTTAATCTGAACAATCCGACCCCAAGCCACAGCGCCAAACCCACCAATATAAAACCGACCAGCAATTTTAACAAGCGCTGAGGAAATTTCTCAATCGCGTTTCTATAAATATTTAAGGTACTGGGAAGCACCAAATAAACGATTGCTAATGGAACGGTCATAATCATGTTGATCAGGTTGATGGCAATGGCAAAGTCGCCGATTAACTTAGGGTCGCCATTAATCCAGGTAATCAAATTCAAGTCCAGTTGTGTGAATACTAAATTGAACAATTCTGAGGTGTTGAACACCAGGGAATACCGCAGAACCCTGGCAATTTCCGGGATTTGGTCTCTTCTCAGGATGGGTCGGGCTTGCGCAAGGGCGAAGATCAGGATGATAAAGGTGCTGATCAGCCGAAAGAGGCTGATCAATAGGATCGATTTTGATTGTAAGATGATGATCAGTCCCAGGGAAAGAAGACGCAAGGCTCTGGATAAGATCAACAATATCGAGGTGGTTTGTGCTCTTTCGTTAGCCAACAGGTCGGCAAGCATTAAATTGAACACCGAATCCAACCAGATATCGATGATAATGATCGCCAGCAAGCCCTTCTGGTAGATTTCGGGTTGGACCAAGGGCATGATCAACCAGATGCTCAACCCCCAAAGAACGCCAACGATCAATTTATAGTAAACGATGTTTCCCGTCAGGACTTTCGGCTCTTGGGCGCCTGGAATCGTTCTGACCAGCCACTCATGCAACCCAAGCGTGATTACAAAGGAAAGCATGGTAACAGTGGCGTAGTTAGCGGCAATTAACCCGTATTCTTGGGGATTCAACCACCAGATGCTGCCTAATGTGTACACAACCATTAACGATTGAGAGATCGTCACAGCCGAAATATAAGAAAAGATGGACCGGGCGAGTTTGGAGTTCAGAAAGTTCATCATCATAGAACTGTTTTCCAAAACAAATTAATTGAAAAAGGTCGCCCAAAGACGGATAGATGCTTTTTGGTTATGTGGAACCAGCGGGTGTAATAAGCGTATTCAGGAATGGTCCATAAATCCTTGGCGGTTGAAATTTTTTCAAAATCTGTTTCCTCTTTGATCCCATTGATTTTTCCGGTGAGGTAATTGATGATCGGGTGCACCCACAGATGATCCTGGAACAAGAGTGCATCCACACAGTGCAAGCAGCAGGCATGGCTCTTTAATAACCGTTGAAGGTCGTCCACGATATTTTTGATGGCTTTTTCGTCCGTGGAAAAATGTTCCATTGCTGAGATACTGTACACAAAATCAAAATATTGTTCCGGGAGTTCGGTGGAGAAATTCCCGATATAATCTCTGACCAGCTTAAATCCCTGGGCTTTAGCCGCTCTCTTGGGTCCGTGTCCCTGCCCTTCGATCTTGTCCAGGTTCCAGAACTCGTAATCATCTTTCAGGCAGTCAATGATACGCGAATCACCACCGCCCAACTCTAATATTTTTGCCCCTTTTGGAATGTTTTCCAATATGAACGTGTAAACAAAAAGGTCCTGATACACTTTTAAATCACAGGTAGCTAAGGTTTGTCGCCGATATGTGGGCAGCAAGCGAAAATTTTGGAAATGACTTGATTTTGAGAAGGTAAATTCATGAAAGTTCTCAGGCTCAAGTTGATTTGGCGCTTTTTCTACCACGGAAGTCAAATACGGCGCTCTGGAAAAAATATGCCCCACAATTCCATCGAAATCCCTATGAATTTTTTGAATGTGCTTACGAAATTTGCTCGCCATTGTTTCCTTTTTTTGAGAAATATCCTTGTTTATCAGCGATCACCTGTTATTGATGTTACCTTCAGCGCGAACAGGCTTCTTGAAAACAAAGGCAATAACACCCCGCAGATATGCCAGCAAGGACTTGTACCCATTGGAAAAGAGGAGTTGAGCACTCAACTTCAGGGTGTGGGCAAATCGCCAGGGTAGGATAAAAAACCATTGCCATAGTTTTGCGTGTTTATGGAAATATCGACAGCTTGAGTATCCCATCCAATAATAGAAATGAGCCCTGTTCTCTGATGCGGTCGAAGCGCCAACATGATGCAGCAGTTTCGCTTGCGGAATTAGCCAGGCTGCCAGGCCCATATTTTTTGCCCGCATGAAAAAATCCAGGTCTTCATAGTACAGGAAGAACCCTTCATCAAAAAAGCCGATTTTGTCGAACACCTGGTGATGAATCAGCAGGGCACACCCGGTCAGAAAATCGCGCTCGACAGGTCGCCCCGGCAAGGTTTTTTTGCGCGAATGTCCGTCTATCGGCGCACAGAGAATCGGATTGATTTTTCCGCCAGCAGACCAGAGGCGCTCGGGTGAATTTGCATAATAAACAGCAGGGGCGGCAATGTCTGCTTGTAAGCTCTGAGCAGCCTTGACCAGCATGTCCAGCATTTGGGGCTGGCTGAGGGTGTCGTTGTTGACCATGAACACATAGTCCGCACCCTGCGCCAGGGCGTATTTGATCCCCGTGTTAAAGCCTCCAGCAAATCCCAGATTTTGAGGATTTTGAATCAGTGTATCAGCCGGAATCTGCTGCAAGATTTCTATCGATTGGTCTGTTGAACCATTGTCAACGATGAGCAATGAAAAGGGCGTGATATTATTTTCGCGCAGGCTGTGGACGCATGCCCGTGTTAAACCGGCTTGATTCCAATTGACCGTCACAACCCAAACATTGGGGGTAGCCTCTGAGAGCTGGTTATGCGCCTTCAGCATCCTGAACACCTTGGTTGTCTTTTTGAGAGAGGGCAGCCTTTTTTGTTATGAGGACGTGGTGAGAGACAAAAAACAATAACAATAATTCTCGAATGAACATCATGTTGCGGATGGCATTGAATAAACCTGCTGCCCTGCCCTGATATCCATAAGCTCGAATATCGGGGGGATGGATTTCGATCTCATCAGCAGCAAAAACTTTGCGCAGGGAACGTTTCAGCTCGCACCAGGACAACAAATATGTGCTCTCATAATCGGCATCACAACGCCAATTGACAAATTTTGGAATGAGCGCCCGCGGCAAAAAGCCTAAAAATCTTAATCCAGTGTGGGGTTCGGGTGCAAAAATATCGTAACGATTTCTGGAATCCCCGGCAAATACGCCTCGGTCAACTAGGCATCTTCTGACTTCGCTCATAACTGCGGGCAGGTCTGAAAGATGTTCAATCACGTTGATCGACTGGATGTAATCAAAGCAAGCGCTTTTTAATGGTAATGATTCGCCGTGGGCACAGATGAGATGAAGTTCGCCCTGGTTGATTTCTTCAGCCAGGCTTTTTCTTGCCAGGAGGAGCTGCCCAAAATGAGCATCAACTCCTATCGTAAGCTTAAAATTGCGCTTAAGGCTGCCCAATGCCGAACCTGAGCCGCAACCTAAATCCAGAACATGCCCCCAATTTAGCACCTTTGCATCCTGAAGAAATGCAGCCGTCATTGCTTCGGTGCGTATGTTTTCTGAACAATAATAATCTTTAATCTTCTGGTCAATGCGTTTGGGCAATCTTTTGGTAACCAGCACTAATGTTAACAATTCCTGATAGGTTAACTGTTGAAATTTCTGAATCGCCTCTTCGATGTTGGGCTCAAAGGGTTCTGGTCGGCACCGAAAATCATGGATACCGTGAATGATCGGGTATATTTGCTGACAAACTTCACAGCTCCAGTGATCAGGACTTGCGACCAGCTCACCGGAACATTGGGGATAAATGAGAATTGAAGAGAGATTCATTGCGTGATTTAGAATCAGTACCAGATTACAAGAGATAATTATCTAACCAGAATTGGTCATTATGAAATGAACTTATCACCATCGGAGGTGTAAAAACGCCTATCTTAACCCTTTGTTTGCGTGTAGTGACGGTCATGAGCGCTCCCCGATTACAACAGACACCATCGGCGTCCAGGATTGGGCAATCATACGCTGAATTTGCTCCTGGGTTTGTGGCGACACTTTGATCTGCGCCATAATTCCATCAGCCAGGTCAGCTGCATCCCCGGCTCGGACCACCCGGCAGCGTTCCGGCAGGCTATCAATTATCACGTCCGTGATCACATCCGTCACCACAACCGGCAGGCCAAACCCCAGCGCCGTCTTCAGGGCAGCGCTTTGTGTGCCGTCAATATACGGTGCGACAAACAGGTCAGCCGCCTTAAAGAAACCCGCGACCTCATCATCCGGTATGTACCGGTCATACACATGAACACAGTCGGTTAATCCCAAACTCTGGATCTGAGACAGGTACTTCGCCTTATCCTCCCAAAACTCACCGACGATCAACAGCTGCGCGGCATTACCTTGGTCAGCAATCACCTTTAGCGCATCGATCAACACACCCAGGCCCTTATAAGGGCGCACAATCCCAAAATAAAGGATTACCACCTGGTTATCCGGCAAATCCATCTGCTGTCGCAGGGCTTCTCGAGATAAACGTGTGGGTTTGAAGGAATGATCGATCGGCAAAGGGGCGATATCGATTTTTCCCGCCTCGGGCAATAAACCCAATAGGCGTCCTTTTTCTTTTTCGGTCATAATAATATAACGGTCTGCCTTTTCCAGTGCGCGGCGTGCCAACCAGCGGTCAAAAGCACGCTTTTCGTGGGGTAAGGTGTTGTGGATCAGCATGGCTGCAGGGATGCCGCGACGTTTGAGGCGGGTGATAAGAAAACGAAATGCCGGTCCCCAGATCGTCACCCACCAGGGAATGATCACCTGCTGGGGTTGGAAGTCCGCCAAGGCTTTCACCGCCCTGTGCCAGGATAGGGGATTCAGCGGAGTTAACAAGTATTCCGCATCCACACGTTCGCGCCCCGGGCTGTAATCTCTATCGCTCTCACCCGGATAGAGCCAGGCGGGGTATTGCTTTTTAAAAGAAATCACCTGCAGCTCGTGCCCAGCTTCGATCAATTTCTTGGCCAGCAGGGTGGTGAAGTGCGCGATCCCGCCGCGGTAAGGCGTGACAGGACCAACCATACCGATCTTCACAGCAGCTCCCCTTCTTGTGCAGTGCAATTTTCAGTTATGTGATGGTTTAGATAGGCAAGGTTAATCATCAGTACAATTATTATAGCTGTTTTTGTTGATCGGGTTGCTGTTCTGTCTTTATCCCAAGCTTTTCTCAAGCCGGACAGGTGCTCAAAGCTGGTCGGTTACCCGGATTGCTGGTAAAAAAACCAGGGTATTATTGCGAGCGCGCTGTCTCGGCAATGGGTTTGGTGGGCAGCCCAGAAGAGCATCGAAATTGAGGCTTTCATCGGACCAATTCAAAGATCTGAATCGTCGGACCCCCGAATCGGTCTTCAACGTCCAGCTTTAAACATTTTTTCACATAAAAAAGGATGTCATCGGATCTTTCCAGCAAATTTTTTGCCGGGGGTGTTGGTTCAACTTCGAAGATCAAACGATTATTTTCCCTGATGCTGTTGTAAAAAGTAATCCAATCTGCATAGCGTTCCGGTTCGGCAAAAAACCGATCGTACATATATGAAGAGAGAATAACGTAATCATATTGATTGTTGTTTTCGAGCTCGTCTTTTGAGATCTCAATTGGGTGGCCGGGCAAGAAGGGGGAATAGCCTTCATAGAGACTGTTCTCGGGTGTAATGCCCCTTTGCTCAGCGTAATTCAAAGCAATTAATCGGGTGTCTGTAAACCTCATCATGGTTGGAATGTGTAAAGTGACAATAAATTGTGCAATCAGGAATACCACAATACAGAGGGGCACCAGGTACTTCACAATCACATTTTTCTTGCGAAATTCCCAAAGGAAATTCATACCCATTCCTGTGAGGAACAGGGGCGTAATGTACATGGGTAAAGCCCATCGTTCCCAGTGCAGAGAAAGAACGCTGAGCGCAATCCAATAAATCGCTCCATAAAAAAGAAAGATGTGAGATTTTTCCCTGTTTTTAATCAGGGCATATATACCGCTGCTAATAAAAAGGATGGATAATAGATTGGTCCATGAACAAAATGAGCGCAGGTAAAAATACAGGTTGCCGCCCCAGCCCAAATTATCTGCGCCGAGATGGGTGGTTCGGGACTCGCGCAACAAAGCTTCTATGACCTGTTGATATTCAATAAAAATAAAAGGCGCCACGATGAATAATGCGATGATGAAAAGAAAAGAAAATTTCAATATCTCCTGGACTAAAGACCACCATTTAATTTTTTTAAAGGGTTCAGGATTTTGAAAATGGTTAAGGATGATCCCGGTCCACACAATTAGCATCGTAAGCAGTCCAGGATATTTTTCCGCTGTCGTAATTGCCGCAAACAGGGTGGCTAAAAAGATTGAAATTTTTTCGCCTCGCTTCAGATAGCGTACAGTAAAGTAGATCACCAACAGGGTAAACAGGGTGACCGGCACGTCCGGCGTAATATAAAGGGAGTGTAAAACATATGATGGGAACAGAGTAAAAACAAGTGCTGCGAATAATCCAAATTTATTGCGAAATTCGTTCCCAATTTTATATGCGATGACCGGAATCATTGCCCCCATTATGGAAATCAGAAAGCGCGCATAGGCATAGAAATTTAAATAATACTTTGGAAAGGCGGCGCCCAAATGTTCTCCAAAGCGGATAAAGCTCAAAATATTTAAATAAAGAAAATTCAGCAGGTATAAAATCTGGTTGGGACGGTTAAAATTTCCGGGATTTAACGTCCTTTCCAAGGTCATATGGACAACACGGTCGATAATTACTGATTCATCGGGATGAGTTAACAATGGGAAACCATGTTTGACACCAATTCGTCTGATTAGCAATGAACATAAAAACAGCGATACCAATATCATGATCTCTTTTATTATATGTTTTTTGAATATATTCGCTAATCGCTTCTTGATCATGGTTGAATGCTTTTAAATTGCTCACTGAAAATTATTAACCGGAAAAACAGGTTCTCAAGATTTATATTTGCTTTGATCATATAAGGCTGATTAGAATTTTACCACCGACAAACATCACTCAATGGGAAGTTTGTATATATAGACCCCTCCATCCTCATACACCTCCTCCACGCCCGGGCACGCCTCCAGACCTTCGGGCTGCAGGTTCCCAACCCCTTTTCGCAAGTAAACCCAATTCAGCCCGGCTTCCCCAACCAGGTTCCAAAAGTCATCCGAGCAGGTGCTCACCTGGCTGGCAGCTTCTCCCCAGCTACGCACTTCTCCTATCCAGTCTTTATCCGGTGAAAAGCCATAGAAGATCGTGGGAACCAGCGACCAGCGCCCCGTATACGGTAGCAGCCAGCCGCCACCATCCACGCCACGGTAAACACCTTCCTGCCAATAGGTGGTGTTGATAAAAAAGCGCGCCTCAGGCGGTGTGTTTTCTGTGATCCAATCCAGGGCAGCCATGTCCGCTTCAGTAACCAGGACGGTCGTGGGATTAGCCACATCCTGCGCGTCCGAAATTCCCCACGCACACCAACCCAGAACCAGCAGCACCAGCAGGAGCGTACCCACCCAGCGCTGCTTCAGCAGCCGTCCTGCCTGGCGTGTGCACCACCAGAACAACCCCCCTGCCAGCAGCGTGATCGGGATGAACAGCACAATCGCAAAGTGATCCGACCTGAAGGGGCTCAGCGTCAACCCCCAGGGTAGCGCCATCAACGCCAGTGTCAGGCTCCACAACCCGAAACTCAGCGTATGGCGTTTGCACAAAGCAAATAGCAAACCCAGTCCAGCCGGCAGCAACAACCAATGATTGCTGGTGGGTCCCAAAAGCTTCCAGATGTAATCCACATTGCCGCCGGTAAAGATTGTCTCGATGCTTTCGGGCCACCGGGCATCAATTCCCGGGTTGCTGAGAGAATACTGCGCTACACGCCACAACCAGGGCGCAGCCAGTAGTACACCAGCCAGGGCGCTGTTCAGCGCTGCGGATGCGCCGACCCACACCTTTGGTAAATGCCGCAGACTGAGCAGCAGGGTTCCCAGCGCCAGCAGGACGATAAACACAGCCAGCAGCAGGGCAGCAAAATAATGGGTCAGCAGCAGACCTGCCGTCAGGAGGGCCATGGACAGCGCACTGACCCAGCGTTGTTTTCCGCGCACCAGGTTGATGGCTTGCCCCATTGCCAGCGGCAGCAGGACCAACCCGGTCAGGAGCGTATAGCGCCCCCAACTGAGGTAATAAGCTGGCATACGGGTGGCGAAACTTACCAGCAGCGCCGCAGCCAGGGCTGGACGCCAGTTACGCCACAGGGTTTTTCCCAGGGCGTACACGGATAATCCGACCGCAGCATTCAGCACCTGACCCAGGATGAGCATCGCCTGCCCGATGGGCAGGTTGCTGAGGGCGGTGAACAGTGCGGTCACGGCATGGTTGCCAAAATGGTAGTAAAAAGGCATCGGCAGGTAAGGCATGAGGTCCTGAGGCACCCCGCCACTTTCAAGGATCGTTTTGATGATTAAAAAATGATGCTGTGAGTCGACCCAGTTCGGCAGCAGCAGGTCCCGCGCCTGGTACAACCGCCAGGCAAGGACCGAGCCGAACACAGCCAGCCCAATCACCAGGTGGAGACGGTAGCGGCGCGGTAACCAAAAGCCATGCCGGATCAGCCCGTCCACCACCAGGAGCAGGCAAGCAAGCAATAAGATAACGATCAGGGCAATTGAAAACCGCAGGCCGGTCACAAAACCTGCCAACGCCAGCAGGGGGATCATCGCCAGGCTGATGCCCACAGCCTGGACAAAGCTGAGAATCGGGTCCTCTTGCCGCTCACCCAGCCAGGCCCACCAGACCATTCCGGGCAAAAGCAAGCAAACACACGCCAGGATGCTCACAGGCGTATCACCCCCTCAGTATCGACATCGGTCAACATCTGCTGAACGCTGATTCCCAGGGCAGGGTGGACCAGATCGGGGGCAATTTCGTTGAGCGGCACCAGCACAAAGGCTCGCCCGACCATGCGCGGATGAGGGATTTGCAAATTTGGGCTTGTTATCATCCGGTCACCATAAAACAAAATATCCAGGTCAATCACCCGCGGACCGTTCAGGATCAGTTTCACGCGCCCCATTTTCCGCTCGATGCGCTGTAAGAAGCGCAGAAGAGAACGGGGTCCCAGGTGCGTGTTGACCTCAATTACCTGGTTGAAGAAGTCGGGTTGATTTGTATATCCCCAGGGCGGGGTTATGTACACCGATGATTCTCGCGTGATGATGGCTTTACGGCTTAACCAGTTTTTTGCGGTTTGAAGATTCAAAGCACGGTCGCCGATATTGGTGCCCAGGGCAATATACACCGGTTGTGGTTTTCGCATTAGGCCTCAAGGATATTCAGGAAGTCCGCCAGCAGGCCATAGGCGGTGGTTTCAGGCCCGGGATCAATCTCCAGGATGCCCAACCCTGGCAGCACATCTAACTTGAACTCGCAAAAAGAACTGGTGCCAGTGACGCTGTACAGGGGGGATTCGGGGCTCACCCGCTGCGGAGCCACCCGCGCCACCAGGCCATCCGGGCTGGTTTGCGCAGAACAAACCAGTTTCCAGCGTTCGCCGGCTGATTTAGCCTCTGCCACCATTTGCGGTGTGATGCCACGGATGCCGGTGCGGTCGACCGCCTGGGGGGTGAGGGGAATCCCCATCAATACGGTCACCAGTGCGGCAACCTTAATAGCGGCATCCCAGCCATCCACGTCATTGCTGGGATCGGTTTCCGTGATGCCGATCGAGCGGCCGTATTCCAGGGCTTCTTCCAGGGACGCGCCTGCCTCCATCATACCGAGCAAAAGGTTGGTGCAGGAATTAAGGATGCCCTCAAACCCTAGCAGGTTTGCACCCAACAATGGCTGGCGAAACAGGCTAAAGATCGGTGCGCCGTCCATGACGGCTGATTCAAACAGGAAACGCACGCCCTGTTGTTCCGCCAGTGAGGTCAGCGCTTGATAGCCGTGCACGACCGGACCCTTATTGGCTGTGACCACGTGCATGCCCGCTTTTAGCGCTTTTCTGATGTGGTCCAGGGCAGGCTGCCCGGTGTGAGGGTTGACCGGTGTGGTTTCGAACATAAAATCCGCCGGGCAGGCGCTGATAAAGGTCCGGGATTCAGTGGGCGTATCAACAGCACTCAAGCGGGTCAATGTCTGCCCCGTCACAGCCAGCTCAAGGGCGGCTTGCAGGTCAAGACCCTCCGGGTTGATGGCTGCACCGTGAGACCCGGTAATAATCCCTGTGACCAGGGCGGTCACTCCGTACCTTGAAGACAACTCCTCGGCTTTATCGAGCAGCAGGCGGGCAAAAGACCTGCCAACATTGCCAAATCCGACCAGGCATAAACGGTGAACCTTGGGCATGTTTCGCTCCTTTGTGAATAATGTTCAATCAACCTAATTTAACCACAGAATTGGAAAATTAACCAATAACAAGAGATGCTGAGCGGGTCCTGTGTTCATTGCGAATGGTGAACCCAACTTCGCACAGTACTCCCTGTGCCCTGCAAGGGTATCGAGTCGTGTCTTCCCCGGTCACATGTAGGGGCGGACCTCCGTGTCCGCCCAGGGCAGGTACAGAGACCTGCCCCTACAGTCGGTGTGATTATCGATTTCGGGTGCATCACCAATTGGCAATTCAATAACCCTATGAAAATATTCGGCATAACCTGGAAATTCTTCACACACCCGCACCACCATCTCTCCGGCAGGGTAGGGATAGATTTCACCATTAATGTCATTGCGAACGAAGTGAAGCAATCTCAGGGGTGCAGCACTTGAGATCGCTTCGCCAGCTCGCGATGACAGGGGTGTGGGGCTCACGATAATAGTAGGAAGGTATTGTCATTGCGAACGCAGTGAAGCAATCTCTGGAGCGCAGCACTTGAGATCGCTTCGTAAACTCGCGATGACAGGGGTAAAGGTGGATTTCAGCATTATTGTCATTGCGAACGTAGTGAAGCAATCTCAGGGGTGTGAAAGATGAGATCGCTTCGCAAGCTCGCGATGACAGTAGGAAGGTATTGTCATTGCGAACGCAGTGAAGCAATCTCGGGGGTGTGAGAGATGAGATCGCTTCGCAAGCTCGCGATGACAGGGGTGTGGGGCTCACGATAATAGTAGGAAGGTATTGTCATTGCGAACGCAGTGAAGCAATCTCGGGGGTGTGAGAGATGAGATCGCTTCGCAAGCTCGCGATGACAGGGGTGGGGGGCTCGCGATGACAGGGGTAAAGGTGGATTTCAGCATTATTG
>Ga0208824_1002879_pt1 | contig 12518 bp, 3 predicted proteins | sample AD_JPNTR3_MetaG_FD_184447 | JGI IMG/M metagenome (GOLD analysis project Ga0208824, IMG submission 184447) | Active sludge microbial communities of municipal wastewater-treating anaerobic digesters from Japan - AD_JPNTR3_MetaG (SPAdes) (version 2) | ecosystem: Engineered > Bioreactor > Anaerobic >...
ATTTCTTAGAGATCTTTGGAAACAACACTTTTACTTGCGTTTCTATCTCCTTGAGCCTTGTTATATCTTCCTTGGTGAGTAATTTATCGGGATTTTTCAAAAAGGTCTCTACAGGTATAACTCTAAAACTCAACTTTCCATCCTTTGTATACCTATGACGCCAAGTTGGTATTGGATTTATGTCTACTACGCCCTTAGTTGTATCATACGTCACGTTGAGTATGACACCTGCATCCGTATTTTTTTGATCCATGTTCGATAGAAAATTCCCAAGAGAATATGCAATCATCTTTTGCTTGCCCTCTTTCTCAACAAACTCAATATTTTGAAGCACGTGTGGATGCGTGCCTATCACCATATCAGCACCGTTATTTATACATAGCGTTGCGATTTTTCTTTGGACATCGCTTGGCTTTGTCATATGTTCTTGACCGAAATGAAGATGTACGATCACGATATCTGAAACTTTACGCATTTCCTTTACTGTCTGAGCAATCAATCCCTCATCGATATAATCGAACATGTAAGCATACTCTTTCGTCACAGTAAGTCCGTTCGTTGCATACGTAAAACTTGCAAAAGCAACACTCACACCATCGACATTAATCAACGTGTATCTCTTTTCATCCGGTGAAAGCCTTCCGCCAACCGATGCAAGACCACTCTCCTTGACCTTTTCAATTGTGTGTTTTAGGCCTTTCCACCCTTTATCTATCATATGATTGTTTGCCACATTCACCACATCGAACCCTGCATAAATAAGTGCATCAACGACCTCATCAGGCGAAGAAAAGCGTGGATAGCCTGCATAAGGTGTACCACCAAGTGTTGTTTCCAAATTACAGAATGCTACATCTGCCTTTTCTATTATGCCTTTCACATGGGCAAATATAGGCTTGAAGTCATAACCTTTTTCGTTCTGAGCATAAGAAACGATAGGTGTGTGAAACATCACATCACCAACGAAAGAAAAAGTAATGACCTTGGAAAAACAAAAAACCGAGGCCAGAATGAAGAAAAGAATCAAAAAGGACCTACATTTTCTCACTGCGAATCACTCCAATTGTGTTTCAACTATTTTTGTTTTGATTTTTTCAGCTTTTCATTGACTATATCTATGATCTCCCGTGGAGATAATTTACTCTCCACTGCGAAGTTTTTGTTTATATACCTCTCAAATTCTTCCAACGATAGTGGAGTATATAGATCAAACATACGTTCATATTCCTCGAACGGCTCTTGCGTCTCGACTTCGGCAAGGTATTTCACAGGTACACGATAAGGTTTATCGAGCTCTATGAACTCATCGAGTACGACCTCGGCAGGTTCGTACAAAAGATAGTACCTTATCTTTGCAACGACAGGCTTGAAAGTTAACGTTTCAAACATATCAGCGGATATCTCGACCTTTGATTCTTCCTCCTGCCTTGTGAAATCTTCAATGAGTGTGGATTTGAAAGCCCTCACCCACTCTTCGTTTCCACTTTCATCGATCGTATATCTGATTCGACAATTCGTCATTCCCTTCTCGATATCGAACGAGCAGGTGTCCAAATACCACTGCACAACACCTATTCTCGCAACTGATTTTTCTATGAGGTTACGTGCCAATTTTTCGTCTACCAAGTATTTTTTCTCCCTTTCGATGTACATCCTATCCCTCCTCGTTTTGACAATTGCATTTTTAACCTTCTCACTGATTATTATACACCATCTTCTGCGCTATTTGGCTCGTAAATATGAGAAATTAGCTGATCTTATTTGACAAAACCATTTACAGTGATACAATCGGTGAAATTATCGCATATTTGTATCTATCTTTCAAAATTGAGGTGAGTGTACATGTACGATGGAAAATTAGTCAGACTGAGGGCGTACGATAGGAAGGACATCGACAAGGCTTGGGAATACGTAAACGATCCAGAAGTGAAAAGATTTCTCGTTCCAGGCATACCATTTCCGTTGAGAAAAGATGATGAAGCGAAATGGTACGAGAGTTTGAATCCATCTTCGACAAATAGCTATTCGTTCGCCATCGAAAGATTGGCTGATGGAGAATACATCGGTGGTTGCGGTATCAACGAAGTCGATTGGAAGAACTCACATGCCTTAGTTGGTATCTTCCTTGGCAAACAATTCTGCAACAACGGGTACGGCACGGATGCAATGAGAGCGCTCGTCAACTTCATCTTCAGCGAGATGAACCTACACAAGGTAAGCCTCCTAACATATGGATTCAACAAGAGAGCAATCAGGTCGTACGAAAAAGTAGGGTTCAAGGTAGAAGGTGTGCTGAAGGAAAACATATATCGTGAAGGACAATACCATGATGAATTAATCATGGCCATATTCAAAGAAGAATGGAAGAATACATCTGCTGATGAACCTGTGAGGATTTGAATTGTTTAGTACATGGCTCTTTTTCTTAATAATTGCGTTATAATCAAGGTAATTTATGAACCATTCTGGGGGAGGGATGGAAAAATGAAGAAGGCGACTTTTATCACGATAATCGTACTTTCTATCTTCACAATATCTTTGTTTGGGGCTGCAAAGGATACCACACCACCTACAGTGAGTATAACAAACCCGAAGGACAATGCTGTAGTATCGGGAGTTGTAACCATCAAAGTGGATGCAAGTGATAGCAGTGGAATAGCAAAAGTTGAATTTTACGTAGGTGATAGCAAGTTAGGAGAAGATAGTAGCAAACCGTATGAGTACAGTTGGGACACAAAGAAAATTAAAGATGGGACATATGTACTAACGGCAAAGGCAACCGACAGCGCAGGAAATAAAAATTCGGCGAGTATAAAAGTTGTTGTAAATAACACGAAAGTTGAAACATGGCAAAAGACGTTTGGTGAAAAGTATGATGACGGAGCAAATTCGATCCAACAAACGACAGATGGTGGATACATAGTTGCTGGATGGACTTACTCTTTTGACTCTGGCGGACATGATGCCTACATCTTAAAGCTGAATTCAAAAGGAGAAGTTCAGTGGCAGAAGACGTTTGTTAGAGAGAACAGTGATGATGAAGCAAAATCCGTTCGACAAACGACAGATGGTGGATACATAGTTGCTGGACGGACTGGTGATTTCGAATCTGGAGATCTCTACATCTTGAAGTTGAATTCAAAGGGAGAAGCTGAATGGGAGAAGACGTTTGGTGGAGAATACAGTGATGTAGCAAATTCGATTCAACAAACGACAGATGGTGGGTACACAGTTGCTGGATGGACTAACTCTTTCGGTTCTGGAGGGGAAGATCTCTACATCTTGAATCTGAATTCAAAAGGAGAAGCTGAATGGGAGAAGACGTTTGGTGGAGGAGATGACGATGTAGCAAATTCGATCCAGCAAACGACAAATGGCGGATACATAGTTGCCGGATGGACTAAGTCTTTTGGCTCTGGAGAGCAAGATGCCTTCGTCTTGAAGTTGAATTCAAAAGGAGAGGCTGAATGGCAAAAGACTTTTGGTGGGAAAGACGATGATGAAGCAAATTCGATCCAACAAACGAAAGATGGCGGATACATAGTTGCCGGATGGACTAAATCTTCCGGCTCTGGATTGGAAGATGTCTATGTTTTGAAGTTAAATTCAAAAGGAGATTTAGAATGGCAAAAGACGTTTGGTGGGAAAGGCGATGATGAAGCAAAATCGATCCAACAAACGAAAGATGGCGGATACATAGTTGCCGGATGGACTCGATCTTTCGGCTCTGGAAAAGAAGATATCTACATCTTGAAGTTGAATTCAAATGGAGAGGTAGAATGGCAAAAAACGTTTGGCGGAGAAAACAGTGATGGAGCAAATTCGATTCAACAAACGACAGATAGTGGATACATAGTTGCTGGATGGACTAAGTCTTTCGGCTCTGGAGGAGATATCTGCCTCTTGAAATTGGATTCAAAAGGATGGGTAGATACCACTCCACCAGAGGTAAAGATCATCTCACCAAGCGATTGGGTAGAACTTAGTGGAACAATAGAGATCAATATAGATGCGACAGATAATGTTGAATTGGAGAAGGTGACACTGTATATTGATGGTAAGAAAGTCAAGGAATATTCATCAGGTCCATATAAGTACAGTTGGGGTAGTAACAAAGCAACAGAGGGCACACATACAATAACTGTTGAAGCAGTGGACAAATCAGGTAACGTTCAAACAAAAAGTGTGACGATGATAATGGATAAGATAAAGGACATTTCATGGCAGAAGACGTTTGGTGGGAAAGACAATGATGAAGCAAATTCGATCCAACAAACGACAGATGGTGGATACATAGTTGCTGGAGAAACCGGTTCTTTCGGCTCTGGATTGGAAGATGTCTACATCTTGAAATTGAATTCAAAAGGAGAAGTTCAGTGGCAGAAGACGTTTGGTGGAGAAGGCAGTGATGAAGCAAATTCGATTCAACAAACGACAGATGGTGGATACATAGTTGCTGGATGGACTGAATCTTTCGGTTTTGGAGGGCAAGATGTTTACATCTTGAAGCTGAATTCAAATGGAGAATTAGAATGGCAAAAAACGTTTGGTGGAAAGTATGACGATGGAGCAGAATCAATTCAACACACAGCAGATGGTGGATACATTATCGCTGGATGGACTAAATCTTTTGGCTCTGGATTGGAAAATGTCTACATTTTGAAGTTGAATTCAAAAGGGCAGTTAGAATGGCAAAAAACATTTGGTAGAGGAGACAGTGATGAAGCAAATTCGATCCAACAAACGACGGATGGTGGATACATAGTTGCTGGATGGACTAAATCTTCTGACTCTGGAGAAGGAGATGTCTACATCTTGAAATTGAATTCAAAAGGAGAAGTTCAGTGGCAAAAAACGTTTGGTGGAAAGTATGACGATGATGTAGCAAATTTGATCCAACAAACGGCAGATGGCGGATACATAGTTGCCGGATGGACTAAATCTTTTGGTTCTGGATGGAAAGATGTCTACATCTTGAAGTTGAATTCAAAAGGAGAAAAAGAGTGGCAAAAGATGTTTGGTGGAGAGTATGATGATGAAGCAAATTCGATCCAACAGACTACAGATGGTGGATACATAGTTGCCGGATGGACTAAATCTTTCGGCTCTGGAGAAAAAGATGTCTACATCTTGAAGTTGAATTCAAAGGGAGAAGTTGAATGGCAGAAGACATTTGGTGGGAAGGAGGATGATGAAGCAAATTCAATTCAACAAGCAACGGATGGCGGATACATAGTTACCGGATGGACTTCCTCTTTCGGCTCTGCGGGACAAGGGCAAGATGTCTACATCTTGAAGTTGAATTCAAAAGGGGAGATAGATACCACTCCACCAGAGGTAAAGATCATCTCACCGAGCAATGGAGTAGAACTTGGTGGGACGATTGAGATCAATATAGATGCAAAAGACAACTATGATTTGGAGAAAGTCACGTTGTACATCGATGGTAAGAAAGTCAAAGAATACACATCAGGTCCATACAAGTACACTTGGGATAGTAGTAAAGCGACAGAAGGTGCTCATACTATAGCTGTTGAAGGGATTGACTTGTCAGGCAACGTCGGAAGAAAAAGTATTGCGACGGCGATAGTAGATAGGATAAAAGACGTATCATGGCAAAAGACGTTTGGTGGAGAAGACAGTGATGGAGCAAACTCAGTGCAGCAAACGACAGATGGCGGATACATAGTTGCCGGATGGACTTCCTCTTTCGGCTCTGGAGGGCAAGATGTCTACATTTTGAAGTTGAATTCAAAAGGAGAAGTAGAATGGCAAAAGGCGTTTGGTGGGAAAGACAATGATGGAGCAAATTCGATTCAACAAACGACGGATGGTGGATACATAGTTGCCGGATACATGGCTGGAGCTGTCTACATTTTGAAATTGAATTCAAAAGGAGAAGTTGAATGGCAAAAGATGTTTGGTGGAGAAGACAGCGATGATGAAGCAAATTTGATCCAACAAACGACAGATGGCGGATACATAGTTGCTGGATGGACTAAATTTTTTGGTTCTGGATGGAAAGATATCTACATCTTGAAGTTGAATTCAAAAGGAGAAGTAGAATGGCAGAAGACGTTTGGTGGGTGGAATGATGAAGCAAATTCAATCCAACAAACGACGGATGGTGGGTACATAGTTGCTGGATGGACTGAATCTTTCGGCTCTGGAGACGATGTCTACATCTTAAAGTTGAATTCAAAAGGAGAAGCAGAATGGCAAAAGACGTTTGGTGAAATTAACGATGATGTAGCAAATTCTATCCAGCAGACAACAGATGGCGGATACATAGTTGCTGGACGGACTGGTTCTTTCGGTTCTGGAGGAGAAGATGTCTACATCTTGAAGTTGAATTCGAAAGGGCAGTTAGAATGGCAAAAGACGTTTGGTGGAGGAGACAGTGATGAAGCAAATTCGATCCAACAGACGACAGATGGTGGATACATAGTTGCCGGATGGACTAAATCTTTCCATTCTGGAGATGAAGGTGTCTACAAAGATGTTTACATCTTGAAATTAGATTCAGAAGGAGAAATTCAGTGGCAAAAGACGTTTGGTGGGAAAGACGATGATGAAGCAAATTCGATCCAACAGACTACAGATGGTGGATACATAGTTGCTGGTGTGACTGGCTCTTTCGGATTTGGGGAACAGGATGCCTACATCTTGAAAGTAGATGTAAAAGGATGGTTAGATACTATTCCACCAGATGTAAAGATCATCTCGCCAAGAGATGGAGTGGAACTTGGTGGAACAATCGATATCAATATAGATGCAAAAGACAACTACGAATTGGAAAAAGTCACGTTGTACATCGATGGTAAGAAAGTCAAAGAATACACGACAGGTCCGTACAAGTACACTTGGGATAGTAGTAAAGCATCAGAAGGTGCTCATACAATAACTGTTGAAGCAGTGGACAAATCTGGTAATGTTGAAACAAAAAGTGTGACATTGATAATGGATAAGACAAGGGATATTTCATGGGAGAAAACGTTTGGTGGAAAAGGCGATGATGAAGCAAATTCAATTCAACAAACGACAGATGGTGGGTATATAGTTGCAGGATGGACTGAATCTTTCGGCTCTGCATGGTGGAAAGATATCTATATCTTGAAGCTGAATTCAGAAGGGGAAGTTGAGTGGCAAAAAACATTTGGTGGAGGAGACAGTGATGAAGCAAAATCGATCCAACAAACGACGGATGGTGGATATATAGTTGTTGGACGAACTGGTTCTTTCGGCTCTGGAGGATATGATGTTTACATCTTGAAGCTGAATGTTAAAGGAGAAATTGAATGGCAAAAGACGTTTGGTGGGAAAGACTATGATGAAGCAAACTCTGTTCAACAAACGATAGATGGTGGATACATAGTTGCTGGATGGACAAAATCTTTCGGCTCTGGAGGATATGATGTCTACATCTTGAAGTTGAATTCAAAAGGAGAAGTAGAATGGCAAAAGACGTTTGGCGGGTGGAATGATGATGAAGCAAATTCCATCCAGCAAACGATAGATGGTGGATACATAGTTGCTGGATGGACTAAATCTTTCGGCTCTGGAGGATATGATGTCTACATCTTGAAGTTGAATTCAAAAGGAGAAGTAGAATGGCAAAAGACGTTTGGTGGGTGGAATGATGATGAAGCAAATTCCATCCAGCAAACGATAGATGGTGGATACATAGTTGCTGGATGGACTAAATCTTTCGGCTCTAGAGGGCAAGATGCTTACATCTTGAAGTTGAATTCAAAAGGAGAGGTAGAATGGCAGAAGACGTTTGGTGGGAAAGATGATGATGAAGCAAATTTGATCCAACAAACGACAGATGGCGGATACATAGTTGCAGGATGGACTAAATCTTTCGGCTCTGGAGAAAAAGATGTCTACATCTTGAAGTTAAATTCAAAGGGAGAAGTTGAATGGCAGAAGACGTTTGGTGGAGAGTATGATGATGAAGCAAATTCGATCCAACAAACGACAGATGGTGGATACATAGTTGCCGGATGGACTGAATCTTTCGGATTTGGGGAACAGGATGCCTACATCTTGAAAGTAGATGTAAAAGGATGGTTAGATACTATTCCACCAGATGTAAAGATCATCTCGCCAAGAGATGGAGTGGAACTTGGTGGAACAATCGATATCAATATAGATGCAAAAGACAACTATGATTTGGAAAAAGTCACGTTGTACATTGATGGTAAGAAAGTCAAAGAATACACGACAGGTCCGTACAAGTACACTTGGGATAGTAGTAAAGCATCAGAAGGTGCTCATACAATAACTGTTGAAGCGATTGACTTGTCAGGCAACGTTGGAAGAAAAAGTATTGCAACGGCGATAATAGATAGGATAAAAGATGTATCATGGCAAAAGACATTTGGTGGTAAGAATGATGATGAAGCAAATTCCATCCAGCAAACGATAGATGGCGGATACATAGTTGCTGGATACAAGGGTGGAGATGTCTACATCTTAAAGTTGAATTCAAAAGGCGAAATTGAGTGGGAAAAGACGTTTGGTGGAAACGCTTATGATGGAGCGAGTTCGATCCAGCAAACGACAGATGATGGATACATAGTTGCCGGATGGACTAAATCTTTCGGCTCTGGAGGATATGATGTCTACATCTTGAAGTTGAATTCAAAAGGAGAAGCTGAATGGCAAAAGACTTTTGGTGGAAAAGGCGATGATGAAGCAAATTCAATTCAACAAACGACAGATGGTGGGTATATAGTTGCAGGATGGACGAAATCTTTCGGTTCTGGATTAGAAGATATCTACATCTTGAAGTTGAATTCAAAAGGAGAAGTAGAATGGCAGAAGACGTTTGGTGGGTGGAATGATGATGCAGCAAATTCAATTCAACAAACGACAGATGGTGGGTATATAGTTGCTGGTGTGACTGGCTCTTTCGGATTTGGGGAACAGGATGCCTACATCTTGAAGTTAAATTTAAAAGGAGAGGCTGAATGGCAAAAGACGTTTGGTGGAAAAGGCGATGATGAAGCAAAATCGATCCAACAAACAACAGATGGTGGATACGTAGTTGCTGGATGGACTAAATCTTTCGGCTCTGCATGGTGGAAAGATGTCTACATCTTGAAGTTGAATTCAAAAGGAGAAGTAGAATGGCAAAAAACGTTTGGTGGAGAGTATGATGATGAAGCAAATTCGATCCAACAAACAACAGATGGTGGATACGTAGTTGCTGGATGGACTAAATCTTTCGGCTCTGGAAGAGAAGATGTCTACATCTTGAAGTTGAATGAAGAAGGAGATTTAGGATGGCAAAAAACGTTTGGCGGGTGGAATGATGATGAAGCAAATTCGATCCAACAAACGACAGATGGCGGATACATAGTTGCCGGATGGACTTACTCTTTCGGCTCTGGAGGAGCAGATGTCTACATCTTGAAATTGGATTCAAAAGGATGGGTAGATACCATTCCACCAGAGGTAAAGATTATCTCACCAAAGGATGGAGTAGAACTTGGTGGAACGATAGAGATCAATATAGATGCGACAGATAATGTTGAGTTGGAGAAGGTAACGCTGTATATTGATGGTAAAAAAATCAAGGAATATACGTCAGGTCCATACAAGTACAGTTGGGATAGTAGCAAAGCAACAGAAGGCGCACATACGATAATTGTTGAAGCAGAGGACAGGTCAGGTAACGTTCAAACAAAAAGTGTGACGATGATAATGGATAAGACAAGGGATATTTCATGGGAGAAAACGTTTGGTGGAAACGGTTATGATGGAGCAAGTTCGATCCAGCAAACGACAGATGGAGGATACATAGTTGCCGGATGGACTGAATCTTTCGGCTCTGGAGAAGATGTCTACATCTTGAAGTTAGATTCAAATGGGGAAGTTGAATGGCAAAAGACGTTTGGTGGAGAGGATTATGATGAAGCAAATTCGATCCAACAAACGAAAGATGGCGGATACATAGTTGCAGGATGGACTAAATCTTTTGGTTCTGGTGGAGCAGATGCCTACATCTTGAAATTTAATTCAAAAGGAGAAATTGGATGGGAAAAGACGTTTGGTGGAAAAGGCGATGATGAAGCAAATTCGATCCAACAGACTACAGATGGCGGATACATAGTTGCTGGATGGACTGGTTCCTTTGGCTCTGGAGGATATGATGTTTACATCTTAAAGCTGAATTCAAAAGGAGAGGTAGAATGGCAAAAGACTTTTGGTGGAGAAGACTATGATGTAGCAAATTCGATACACCAAACGACAGATGGTGGATACATAGTTGCTGGATGGACTTCCTCTTTCGGCTCTGGAGAGGCAGATGTCTATATCTTGAAGTTGAATTCAAAAGGAGAAATGGAATGGCAGAAAACGTTTGGTGGGAAAGGCGATGATGAAGCAAATTCGATTCAACAAACTACAGATGGTGGATACATAGTTGTCGGGTGGACTAAATCTTTTGGTTCTGGATGGAAAGATGTCTACATTTTGAAGTTGAATTCAAAAGGAGAAATAGAGTGGCAAAAGACGTTTGGTGGGAAGTATGATGATGAAGCAAATTCGATCCAGCAAACGACGGATGGAGAATACATAGTTGCTGGATACAAAGATGGAGATGTCTACATCTTGAAGTTGAATTCAAAAGGAGAAATGGAATGGCAGAAGACGTTTGGTGGGGAGTATAATGATGAAGCAGAATGGATACACCAAACGACAGATGGTGGATACATAGTTGCTGGATGGACTTACTCTTTTGACTCTCGAAAAGATTTCTACATCTTGAAGTTGAATTCAAAAGGAGAGATAGAAGAATAAATCGATGTTTATTGAACTAAGTATGCATTTGTAGGGTTGTTGGAGAAAGTCCAACAACCCTTTCTTTATTTTGAATCAATGATAGACAAACTTAAATGATTTTGCTATCAAAGAAATTGGTTCGAAGAATTCCCATGCCTTAGTTGGCATCTTTCTTGGCAAGCAATTCTGCAACAACGGATACGGCACGGATGTATGAGAGTGCTCGTTAACTTCATCTTCAACGAAATGAACCTACACAAGGTAAGTCTCCTAACATATGGATTCAACAAGAGGCAATCAGGTCGTACGAAAAAGTAGGGTTTAAGGTGGAAGGTGTGCTGAAAGAAAATATATATCGTGAAGGACAGTACCACGATGAAGTAATCATGTCCATATTCAAAGAAGAATGGAAGAGCTTATCTGCTGATGAACCTGTGAGGATTTGAATTGTTTAGTAACTGGCTCTTTTTCTTAATAATTGTGTTATAATTAAGACAACTAATGAGCCATTCTGGGGGAGGGATTGGAAGAATGAAGAAGGCAACTGTCATCGTAGTAATCGTACTTTCTATCGTCACAATATCTTTGTTTATACTTGCAAAAAGTACAAAACTTATTGTAAATAACACGAAAGTTGAAACATGGCAGAGGACGTTTGGTGGGTGGTATAATGATGAAGCAAATTCGATCCAACAAACGGTAGATGGTGGGTACATAGTTGCTGGATGGACAAAATCCTTTAGCTCTGGAGAAGAAGATGCCTACATCTTGAAGTTGAATTCAAAAAGAGAAACTGAATGGCAAAAAACGTTTGGTGGAGAAAGCATTGATGAAGCAAAATCGATCCAGCAGACAACGGATGGTGGATACATAGTTGCCGGATGGACTTGGTCTTTTGGCGCTGGAGGAAAAGATGCCTACATCTTGAAGTTGAATTCAAACGGGGAAGTAGAATGGCAGAAGGCGTTTGGTGGAGAGTATAATGATGAAGCAGATTCGATCCAGCAAACGACGGATGGTGGATACATAGCTGCTGGAGGGACTGAATCTTTCGGCTCTGGAGGAAAAGATGTCTACATCTTGAAGTTGAATTCAAACGGGGAAGTAGAATGGCAGAAGGCGTTTGGTGGAGAGTATAATGATGAAGCAGATTCGATCCAGCAAACGACGGATGGTGGATACATAGTTGCCGGATGGACTTGGTCCTTCGGTTCTGGATTAGAAGATATCTACATCTTGAAGTTGGATTCAAATGGGGAAGTAGAATGGCAGAAGACATTTGGTGGAGGCAGTTATGATGAAGCAAATTCGATCCAACAGACAACGGATGGTGGATACATAGTTGCCGGATGGACTAAATCTTTCAGGTCTCGAGAAGATGCCTACATTTTGAAGTTGAATTCAAAAGGTGACTTAGAATGGCAGAAGACGTTTGGTGGAGGAGACAGCGATGGGGCAAATTCGATCCAACAAACGAAAGATGGCGGGTACATAGTTGCCGGATGGACTTACTCTTTTGGCTTTGGAGGGAAAGATGCTTACATCTTAAGGTTAAATTCAAAAGGTGACTTAGAATGGCAGAAGACGTTTGGTGGAGGAAACTATGATGAAGCAAATTCAATCCAACAAACGACAGATGGTGGATACATAGTTGCTGGATGGACTTACTCTTTCGGCTCTGGAGAATCAGATATCTACATCTTTAAATTGGATTCAAAAGGATGGGT
>Ga0208824_1002892_pt1 | contig 12490 bp, 7 predicted proteins | sample AD_JPNTR3_MetaG_FD_184447 | JGI IMG/M metagenome (GOLD analysis project Ga0208824, IMG submission 184447) | Active sludge microbial communities of municipal wastewater-treating anaerobic digesters from Japan - AD_JPNTR3_MetaG (SPAdes) (version 2) | ecosystem: Engineered > Bioreactor > Anaerobic >...
CGCATGTTGCAGAAGAAAACCGGCTGGTTGAGTTTCTTGGCAATCTTCTCGGTACCCAGGAAAACAGGTGTATCCTGGTTTAAAAAGGTTGTCCAGTACCTTATTTCGCCCTTAGCTGGGGTTTGATCGGCGATTAATCCCAGAAAGAATAGTTTCCCTTCCCTGGCAAATTGCATTGCGGTTCTGGGAGTGTCTCTCATGGGAACAGCCAGCGCACCAAATCGCTCTCGCGAAGCATTTACAAAACTCTCAAAGTACTTATTAGCTAATGGTTTATATGCACCAAAAACTTGATGCTTTAAAAAAAGCCCAAACAAACCATACAATTCCCAATTCCCATAATGTCCGCCAGCCACAACAATGCTTTTGTTTTCATTGTAATACCGGTCAAGTTGCTCTAAATTTTTAAAACTACATAACCGTTTGGCTTTTTTAGCATTGGCATGCAGAATGTAAAACTGCTCCACAAACAAATCGCAGAAGTGGCGGTAAAACTTCCTTTCAATTTCCAGCAACTCACTTTCTGTTTTTTGAGGGAAAGAATTTTTCAGGTTTTTTTTCACAACATCAACCCTATACCCTATAATTTTATAAATGATAAGGTACATGATATCCGATATCCCATAAAGCCAGCGCAAGGGCATGAATTTGAAAGGGAATGTTAGTATACTAAAAGTGTAGAACGATATGGCATGAATCACTTTTCTCATAGGCTAGCCAAACATAATACCGCGAATTACGGATGTAAACTCTTGATGAATGTTTAAATTAGTTGCAATTATTTCACCTCCAAAAATGTAACTATTTCCGCCCTTAAAATCGCACACCTTACCACCAGCCCTTTCAACAATAAAAGCACCAGCAGCAACATCCCAGGGGCTGAGGCCATACTCGTAAAACGCATCGAAACGGCCACAAGCAACGTAAACCAGGTCGGTAGCAGCTGAACCCAGACGGCGTAAGCCGTGCGAGTTGCGCATGAAGTAATCCATGGTCTGGAAAAAGGGGCTGATGCGGGAGTAATCGTAGTACGGGAAACCAGTTGCAATAAGCGAATCGTTTACCTTTTGTGTAGTGGTTACCTTAATGGGGTTTCCGTTCAGGAAAGCACCACCACTTTCGGTTGCCCAAAAGCACTCCCTTAGGCTTGCCTCATACACTACACCAAGAACAACCCTATCATTGTCCATCAATGCAATGCTTACAGCAAAAGGCGATAGTCCATGGATGTAGTTTGTGGTGCCATCGAGCGGGTCGATTATCCAGTTTAAACCGCTGGAATTTTTGCTACCGGTTCCCTCCTCGGCAATAAAACCTGCTTGTGGAAGCGCTTTGCCCAATGCTTCAACCAGCATGGCCTCGCAATGCTTATCGACATACGAAACAAAGTTATGCTTTCCCTTCACCTCAACCATATCGGTTGTAAACTTTTCCCTTTCGGACAATGCCCACTCACCTGCCCTTTGTGCAGCACCAATTACCTGAGGAAGTACTATATCAATATTCATCATCGAACCATTAAAAACCTAAAGTTGGTGCAATTGGGATTAAAGCGTTTAGCGAGAGCTGAACAAACTCATCCAAACTAAGCCCAATCCTCTCGCACTCCATTACTGTATCGCGGTTTACAGAGGCTGCAAACTGTTTTTCCTTCATACGTTTTACCACTGACTTTGGCTTCACGCTTGCTATTCGCTTATCGGGGTAAACCAGTGCGGTGGCAAAAATTAAGCCGGTTATGGTTTCGCCGGCGGCCAGGGCATGCTGAAAACGGGTAGTACGAGGCATGCCAGTTGCCTCCTCGTTGTGCATTTTAATAGCATCAACAGCCTCGGCTGGCAATATATTCTGAAGCATTTCAGCAGCTACCAGCGCATGGCTTTTAGGATCGGCGTTGGTTATTTCAACATCCAAGTCGTGAAGCAAACCGGCTATACCCCAAACATCCTCATCCTCACCAAACTTCCGGGCCAACTCGCGCAACACAGCCTCCGAAGCCAGGCAATGGGCTATCATTTTAGGGTTTGAAACATGCTTGTTTAGCAGCTCAACGTAAAATTCGCGCTGTTCCATATTTACATCAAAAAAATTAAGCAAAAGTAAAAAAATGATTGTAAACCTGAGAATATTTTTTAATGACCAGGGAGTTGCTTAACGTTTATTAAACCGAATCCTAAAAATCCAACCGTAAATAGCGTTTAATCTTTTATATCGACCTAAAAGAGGAATTAGCACGCTAGTAAGTATGATTGTAATTAGGATGATAGAGTAAGTTAAGTCCTGGATGACCTGTCCTCCCGGAATCCCTTTTTGCAACGGTATTCCCGCCAGTACAGCAGCGGCTAACCCTTTTGGAATCATTACCGACATGGTAACCTTATCAGCAACCTGAATTCCATTATGGGCAGTAAGCCTTACCACCGGAATTCTGAGTATGTAAAGCGATATTGCAACCAACAAACCTAGCCCCAGAATCATCAGATTATCGAACCGAATTGATATGCCTATATATACGAAGAAGAAGGTTTTAAGCAGAAAAACTATCTCCGAGAAGAAGATCTTTTCGGTTTCGTTGAGCGAAACAGGATTTTGTGGCAAATACTTGTTTAGAAACGTGCCCCTAAGCTGCTCGGTATTAACAAGGGTTATTCCAAAAACCAACGATGATATAGCCCCGCTATATCCTAATATCTCAGCCAATCCGTAAACTATAAAAACAAAAGCCGGCGTAGTAAAAATGGAGTTTTTGATTGAGCGCATCCGGTTTAGCAGAACAGCCCAAACCACGGCTGAAGCAAAACCAACAAACGATGCAAGAACAAACGATGAAATTATTTTACCAACTATTAATCCTGGCTGAACCTCTCCACCACTAATTCCCTCGATAATAGCAAGTGCAAACACAATGCAAAGCACGTCGCTTAATGCCGACTCTAATACCAGATAGGTTCTGGATATCTCCTGCATCGATATCTGCCTTACCATGGGAATAACCACTGCCGATGAGGTTCCACCCAGAGTTGCACCAAGTGTTAGCGATTCTAATACGGAAAGATGAAACAGCATGTATGATAGAATTGATACAGCAATGGCAGTTACAACAAAGTTTATTGCCGTAAGCGTTAGCGAACCTCCCAACGATTTCCTTAACTCGCTTATATTCAAACCAATTCCACCCTCAAAAAGTATGATTACCAGCGTTAACGATGTGAACATGGGCCCGGCAATTCCAAAATCATCGTGTTTTACCAATTTTAGGATAGGGCCAAATAGGATACCCACAAGCATCAAAAGTAGTACATCGGGAATCCCTTTCCGGTCAAAAATCCCGGAAAACCAGTGGGCCAAAAAAATAATTATCCCTAAAAACAATATGGTTAACGATGAGTTCATTTAGAACACTTTGATAAACTAACTGTATCAGTAAAAGAACTTAAAAACTAATGGATTAAAAGTTAAACCACTTGGTTTGCGAATATATAACAAATCATTCTTTTCCCACATTTTCTCAATAATTGAATTTAGCGAACATTCCCTCGAACGTAAAAAACAGCTTACCTGAGATGACTATTCAATTATCTTATTTATTGATGAGTTAACAAACAACACATTCCCCAAATTATCATAGCCTTCAAATATTGATTTGCCTTGATTTTTAATACTCTCACGGTTAAAACCCACAATTACTAATCCTGCATCTACTGAGTATTGGTTGATAACATCCTTATTCGACTTATCTTGCTCTTCAACGATAATTTTAACATTTTGAGGAGTGATGGGTAGTCGTCCTTTATCTATCAGCTCCTTCATTTGTCTTCGGGTTTCAGCCACATCGCTTTTCTTGCATAAATCAAAGATTTTAATGTCGGCCCCATGCCAATCGGGGTGGCCAAGCAGAATAAATCCCAAAATTATCATTAAGTTAGCGTTATCAGCATCGGTTGTTTTTATCCAGATATGAATCCCATTCTTATAAATTATAGGTTTATTGCTGGAAGTTAAAATCGCTATATCAAAATTGCCTGCGTTAATCAAATTAAGATTTTCAATTATCTTATCCATCTCGTCAGCATCATCCTTCAGGCATTCAAGAATGACCATATTGTTTTCCATTCCTGAAATGCTTGGCATTTGAATGGAATTGGCAATAGCAGATGTGTACGATGGTGAGATTAGCGTATCAATGTAAACGTGGCTATTGTCGCCATAGTTATGGATGAGCCGTTTAAGCTCTTCCTGGGATTTTAGATATGAGGCTTTTGAGAAATAGTCATCTATAAGATGCAAGTATGTACCAAAACCATACTTGTATGATATCCAGTTAGTTAACAAAAATGCATTATTACGAACAAACGAATCCTTTGAAATGCAAATAACGCTTGGTCGCCAGTCAGATATGGAACGAACCAAATTGCTCTTCTGTAAATAAATCTGTAAGCGTCTATTTATCTGAAAAATGGTATTTGCAAAAATTGAAGAAAGCCCTTTACGATTCTTATGAACATTGTCAATATAAATGTACAGTAATACTATAATACCTAAGGCCAGAAGGGTGTACACCATGCTTATTTTTAACATTACCCAAACCGAGGTAACAAATCCAACAAGTGAAATATACCACTTTGACCTAAAGGAAGGACGATACGATGGAGATGAACCGAAATGATGCAAAAAGGAGATTAAGCATAAAGTGCCATAAGTTATTAAGAAAAACATCGAAATAATTTGGGCAACCATATTAACATCGCCAATTGCAACAAAAAACAATGCAATAATACAAGTGATTAAAGATGCATTGTATGGCTCATTATCTTCGTCGCGGGACTTACCTAACCAGGAGTTAACCTGCTTTACAGGAAAAGTTTTATCCAAAGCCAAGGCTTGCAAGGTTCTTGGAGCAACCATCACAGATCCCAAAGCCGACGAAAGCGTTGATGCAGCCAAACCTAATGGTATAAATAACCATCCCAACAGGGCAATATCGCTCATCACAAACTGATTACCAATCAATGCTTCGGGTGAAGCTGAGCTTGCCAGCTTATATGAAATGAAAAAGTAAACTATCATTCCCCCAATGGTAGCAGAAATGGTCCCTATTGGAATTGACTTTGCAGGGTTTCTAAGGTCGCCTGACAATCCAACTCCTGCAGTCATTCCTGTAAAGGCAGGAAATATGATTGCAAACACCACAAAAAATTGGTCAACATTCCTAAGCGGTTCATTAAAAATATTTAGATCAACTCCTGAAACGGTTTCACCTTTACCTAGAAAAAACAAGATAAGTGATAGGGTTAATATTCCTACTACAACGTATAGCGCTTTTACTCCAAGGTTTGCTCCTTTTTTAAGTATTACATAACTCAACAGCAACATTAACGGCAAACTTACTGCCTGTCTGGGTAGCGAAAAGCCATATGTTTTTTCGATAAAATCAAATAAAAACTGAAATGATTCAGTAAAAGCAATCACATAGAAGGCAACACTAATGGCCTGAGAGAGGTATAGCGCAATTCCAATGGTTGCACCTATATTTAAACCGAATGACCTTGATATAATGAAATATTCCCCTCCCCCTTCTACACGTTTGTTAGTGGCTAATTCCGATATGGCAAACGAGGTGGGAATAGTAACCATATGTCCAAGCAAAATGATTAAAATCACACCAAAAAAACCCAGTGTACCTACTGCAAAACCAAATCGCAAGAAAAGTATTGCGCCAAGAATAGTGGAAAAAGCAGTGAAGAACACTGGCGCTGTTCCAAACTTTTTAATATTTTCGCTCATATACTTAGGTTAATAAGCAAAATTAATTTTTTTTTCATTAGATTTAAAATGCCCTAAGTTTTTAACACAACACTTACCCTATAAAATAATTCAGGCACACCTCTGCCTTGGATTTACCCTCAAGGTATCCTCATAAACTTATGCGCCTGAAGCGAAACTCGCCACTTGGGATGGAGCATAATGTAGTCAACAATGGCCGGAATAATTTGATTGTAAACGCTCCACTCAGGCTGGAGAAAAAGCTGGCAGGTTGCTTTTACCTTGGCGGCATTCTCCTCAGCCCATTCAAAGTCGGCAGGAGTGGATACTATTACTTTTAGCTCATCGGCCATCATGTGAATGCCCTCAGTGGGTGGCTGCTGCCTTTTAGGCGATAGGCAAATCCAATCCCATTGGCCGGTAAGGGTATAGGCCCCGGAAGTTTCAATAAAGGTTTGAACACCCCGCTTCTTGAGTTCAGTGCATAGATAATCGAGCGGGTAAAGGGTTGGCTCACCTCCGGTAACCACAACTGCTTTTGCAGGAAAACTTGCTGCCCGCTCAACTATTTCATCAACCCTAACGGGAGGGAATACCTCCGGGTTCCACGACAGCTTGGAATCGCACCAGGAACAACCCACATCGCAACCACCAATGCGAATGAAGTATGCAGCCCTACCAGTCTGATAGCCCTCACCCTGTAGGGTATAAAACTCCTCCACAAGCGGGAGCATCCGGCCATCGTCAAACTGTTTAACGGTATCGTAAAAGTTCATGGGAATTAGTCGTTTGGCCTGTTACTGAAAAGAATTTTCTTGTCGCGCTCCATGGCTGCCTTTACCCAGGGTTCAGGAACAATAGTCCAGTAGTTATGGCACTGCGGGCTAATTTTGCCTTGACCCTCAATATACTTCATCATGTAAAGCCTTAAATCCTTGTCGGTTGATTTCGCAACACGCTGTTGAAGCTTATTGTGAGGTATGCCAGCGCCCTCAGTTAAATGGCCACCTCCACCATTCCCTCGGTACGAGTTTATGGCCACCCGGTAGGTTTTATTCTCATCAAAGGGCAAGCCATTGGCCATTCCAGTAATGGTAACCCTATCACCAGCAGGCTTACTAACGTCGATGGTGTAGTAGATACCCGCTGCAGAATCGAAGTTGTAGTAGTTGGCATATAGACGTTTCCTGCCATTCTCTTCCTTGAATCGTAGCAAATTGTCATCAGCACCTGTCATGGTATTAAACCAAAGCGATGCCGCGTGCTCCAGGAATCCATCAATCTCCTTACCGGTTAGCTCCATGGTGTAAAGGAAATTCTCAAAACGGTACAGCTTAAACATATCGCTAACGGTAATTGTACCCGAGTCGACTTTTGAAACGAATGAGAGTGGTGCGGCAAACGATATATCGGCACCGGAAATGTTGAGCTGAACATCGTGAATCAAGTCCATGAATGCGGTTGGCCCAAAATAGGCATTTGCGCTCGATATAGTCTCTGTAATTGTTCCAATGGGCCTGCTCACAAAGTCGTTCACCCGCTTGTAAAAATCTGAGAACTGGTTCATAAAATCAGGGTCGGGTTCATAGTTTTTCATCTCAACCAACCTACCGGTAACGGATTTTGACTCAACCCTACCCCGCTTATTCAGGTTCAGGGTAATGGTAGCCTCAGAGAGTAAACGTGCCGAGGACCCTGGGTCAAGAATAAGTACCGAATCGCCATTAGTATTAACAACCTTACGGGCAACCCGGTCGTGATCGTGCCCAATGAGCACCAAGTCAAATCCGGGTACCTGCTGCGCAACCATTTGCGATGCGTTCTCGTTATAGCTCATGGCCGTATTGGCTCCACCATACGAGGTATCGTGCCCGGAATGGAACAAGCCAACAATTACATGCGGCTTCTCCTTTTTCTGAATGTATTTCACCCAATACCTGGCCGACTCAACCATATCGTTGAACTGCATGTTCGGCCAAAGAATTTTTGGAAGCCACTTTGGGATACCCGGCGTTATGAGACCAAGAACTGCAATCCTAATACCACTCCGCTCCAACACCACGTATGGTTTAAAAACGGGCTTGCCAGTGGTTGTACTAACAGCATTGGCGGCAAGCCAAGGAAAATTCGATTCCCGTTCCACCTTTCGGTAAACCCTGGGGCCAGTCTCAATATCGTGGTTTCCAACCGTTGCGGCATCGTACCCCATGTAGTTCAGCATCTGCGAAATAATATTCGGATTTGCACTATCGATAAAGTTCGAGTAGTAAACTGTGGGTTGTCCCTGAAGAATATCGCCATTGTCGAGCAGGATTACCTGTTGGTTGGGTTTGCTGCGTTCCTGCTTCACGTAGGCGTAGACCCTCGCTAAACTACCGTCGGTTGGAGTATTTCTAATGAAATCGTATGGGAAAAGAGCACCGTGCACATCGCTTGTCTGTAACACTTTGATTGTTACCTGCCGCTGAGCAAAAACGCAAACTGCTATAATAAGCAGTAAATAACTCAATAATAAACGGTTAAGCCACCTCATGCGATGAAATTTTTGATTTTCAAAGATAGCCCTAACGGTTAAGGTTTGCAAATACATGGTAAAACAACAGCACTACGGTCTATTTTGTTTGAAGATTTTGTAAAATGATTCATTAAGCTATTACCAATTGCCAACCCTTGCCCTTTGAAGGATTCTATCCCAAGCACACAGTTTATTTAGTGTGCTGTTTACATATTGGCTTGTGCTTAATGCTTGGCTGGATGAAAAGTTGTACATGACCCCTCTAAGTCTCCCCCTAAAGGGGAGACTTTTTCACTATAAAAACACCCTGTTGCGCTCTCCTCTCCTCTCAGGAAAGGAGCTGGGGTAAGGACGCTATTACAAAAAATAACCTCACTTGTTAGCAAGTTAACAAAAAGTCAAATTCCCTTTTGATGATTTGTAATATTTTTTTATTATTTTTGTATTGAAATAAACCTTACTAATGGTAAAATTATTCAACCAGAATAGGTGAATAAAATTACCTTTTAGAGGGTTATAAATGAGTTAGGCAACATTAAGTTAAGAGTTTAAACACCTAAAAACCTTAAACTATGAAACCAATAATTACAACACTTTTAGTTTTTATTGTGTTAATTTCTTTTGGACAAAATAAAAAAATTGAGGCTCCTAAAAAAGCGAATACAATAATTATTTTAAAAAAAGGGAATGCAGAACAAATATTAATTGAATTTGCTCAACATTTGCAAGATAATGGTTATTCAATTGAGAAATTAGACAAAGATTTACTTTCGCTATCAACAGATTTTAAAGAATATAAATTTTCTGGTATAGCAGTTCTTAAGATATTTGCATTTGTAAGACAATTAGAAAATAATGTTAAAATTGAGATAAAAGGTAAAATTGAAGTTTCAAATCCCTTTGGTGGTCAAATTCCTTATGATGCTTGTAATTGTGGACTTTCTGGCGATGCAAGAAAAAATGCATTTAAAACAATATTAACTTTACTTGAAACCTATTCTTATGAAAACATAGAGTTCCTTGAAAAATAATTTTAAAAAGCATGAATATGAATGAAATATAAAATAAAACACTCGAAAAACTCTTTGAATTTATATAGTTTCATTAAAAGTTACTCAAAAAGTATTTAAAGAATCATATTTTAAAATGCATATATTTGATTACGAGTGTGGCACTTTGCTTAGATTTAATTCCAATGATGAAGAATTTTGATAAACAATCGAATTCAATAAATTAGTTGAACTTTATAAATTGGCAATTTATAAGAAAAATATATTACACCATTTAAATAAGAAATTTATGCAATTATTTATTCAATAATTGCATAAATTAATAGAGTTTGCAAAAACTGGTTTTATTTTCCTTTTTTGATACCAAATTAAAGCATTTACAAGTTTAAAATTATTTGAAAAGATAAAGAAATTTGAAAGTAAAATTAACCTAGTCATACAAGATGTTTATTTTACGCTGGGAGTATTTAGTATAAGCCTTTTAATCGGGTTTGGCGATACTACGCAACAGAGGGGATAGGAACTCCATTCCAATCCCTAACGCTCCCCCCCCCATCCGTTGGATACAATTAAAAAAACTAACAACTATTTCCGTTTTTTAAGGATGTATGTGATAGGGTTAAACCAAAAGTAATTCTTGTTTTTAAAATAACATATTAACTTTCATTTTATATGCGATGTACTGGCTTTATAAAAAATTTCTGAAAAATTTTCCCCAACTTGCTAAAAAGGTTATTTATTATGATTCATTATGACATATGATGTGAATGTATTTATATTAGAACATCAAGAGATTTTTTATCACATAAAAATAGTTGAATATTTATTTTAAATCCTGTTTACTTGTATTTTGAGGAATAATCTTAAATTGGTTTAAAGTAAATTTTAGTTAACGTTAAATTAGATCTTGAAGTTAGCCAAAAGCGATACCCTAAGTGGATTCTAATATGGACTTAATATGGTAACTTTTAATCAGCAATAACATATATCGTAATTGTTGACTACATTTAACATTATGAAAATTGCGCTTATTCTATTTAAAAGCGATTTTAAATAAAAAAGGCCTTTAAATCCTGGTCGTTCGATTTGAAAACATGAAAATTGGACTTTATCTCAATTAGGTTTAAATCAAAACGAAGGGGATAGCATGAGGGAATCAACTACTTTTTATATGTTTAGGCAAAAAACGGCACTCAATATGTACTTTTTTTGTCATCAACATCAATGATTTACAATAGCACAAGAGTAATGCTGAAACAGCACCATTCCCGAACAGAGAAATTTGGAGCGTATTTACAAGCTTACACACTTCATATAGTTCACCATCAACGCAATAGCAAATATCAAATGCCGTTTTGACACTTTAAACCAATTATATTCAGCCATATTGTCATATTTAATTTACCGGCAAGCCTTTTGATGCTCTCCTTTTGATTCAAGATAAAAGAAAGGAGTTAGGTATGAATCTAAATAATTTTACAATTAAATCGCAGGAGGTAATACAAAAAGCAGTTGAAATTGCGCAGGGATACAGCCATCAGGCTGTGGAGCCTGCCCATCTGCTCCGTGCAATACTTGACGAGGGTGAAAACATTACCGGATTCCTGCTCCGCAAGCTGGGGGTAAACCCAGGAACTTTTGATGCGGTACTGAACCGCATGCTCGATTCCATGCCAAAGGTATCGGGTGGTGAACAGTTTCTCAGCAGCGCAACCAACAGGGTGCTGCAAAAAGCCCTTGAATACAGCAAGGCAATGGGCGACCAGTTCATTTCGGTGGAGCATATCCTTTTGGGACTTGTTGCGGCTGGCGAACAGGTTGGCCAGCTAATGAAGGACGCAGGCATTACCGAGAAGGAGCTGAAGCAAGCCATTGCTGAGCTGCGTAAGGGTGCCAAGGTGGACTCGCAAACCGCAGAGGATACCTACAATGCGCTTAACCGCTTTGCCATTAACCTAAACGAGATGGCACGGACTGGCAAGCTCGACCCCGTAATTGGTCGCGACGAGGAGATACGACGTGTACTTCAAATCCTATCGCGCCGAACCAAGAACAACCCCATACTTATTGGGGAACCCGGCGTGGGTAAAACCGCAATTGCGGAGGGCATTGCCCACCGAATTGTTAACGGCGATGTGCCTGAAAACCTTAAAACCAAACAGATTTTCTCGCTCGATATGGGCGCACTCATTGCCGGAGCCAAGTATAAGGGCGAGTTTGAAGAGCGATTGAAGTCGGTGGTTAAGGAGGTAATTGCATCGGAGGGTGAGGTTATCCTATTCATCGACGAAATACATACCCTTGTGGGTGCAGGAAAGAGCGAGGGAGCCATGGACGCCGCCAACATCCTGAAACCAGCGCTGGCGCGAGGCGAACTGCGCGCCATTGGCGCAACTACCTTTAATGAGTACCAGAAATACTTTGAGAAGGATAAGGCGCTTGAGCGCCGTTTCCAGAGTGTTGTGGTTGATGAGCCCCAACCCGCCGATGCCATTTCCATACTGCGCGGGCTAAAGGAGCGATACGAGAACCACCACAAGGTGCGCATTAAGGACGAGGCCATTATTGCGGCTGTGGAGCTCTCGCACAGGTATATCACCAACCGTTTCCTGCCCGATAAGGCAATTGACCTTATTGATGAGGCCGCATCGAAGCTAAGGCTTGAGATGAACTCGGTTCCCGAAGAGATTGACGAGCTTGAGCGCAAAATCAAGCAGCTTGAAATTGAGCGCGAGGCCATTAAGCGCGAGGGCGATAAACCTAAGCTCGAGGAGCTATCCAGAACACTGGCTGAGCTAAACGAGGAACGTACCCGTTTGCGCGCTAAGTGGGAAAGCGAAAAGAACGTTATTGACCGAATTCAGCAGCTCAAGCAAAGCATTGAACAGATGAAGTATGAGGCTGAGGATGCTGAACGCAATGGCGATTACGGCAAGGTTGCCGAAATACGTTACGGGCGAATCAAACAGGCCGAGGCCGAGATTGAACACCTAAAGGGGGAACTCAGGAAGGTTCAGGCCGACTTTGCCCTAATCAAGGAGGAGGTTGATGCCGAAGACATAGCCGAGGTAGTATCGCGCTGGACTGGTATTCCGGTTAGCCGCATGCTCCAGAGCGAAAGGGAAAAGCTACTTCACCTTGAAGAGGAGTTGCACAAGCGCGTGGTTGGGCAGGACGAAGCCATTGCCGCTGTTGCCGATGC
>Ga0208824_1002912_pt1 | contig 12434 bp, 11 predicted proteins | sample AD_JPNTR3_MetaG_FD_184447 | JGI IMG/M metagenome (GOLD analysis project Ga0208824, IMG submission 184447) | Active sludge microbial communities of municipal wastewater-treating anaerobic digesters from Japan - AD_JPNTR3_MetaG (SPAdes) (version 2) | ecosystem: Engineered > Bioreactor > Anaerobic...
TCATACGTCTCCAGGTGGCAGGCCCTTTCCATTCCCCCCTGGTTGCGGACGCTCTGGAAGATTTCGCCCCCATACTGGAAGGAACTAATTTTGCAGATCCCCGCATACCCCTCTTTTCCAATGTTACAGGGAAACAGGTTGTATCCGGTCAGGAAGCAAAAAAGCTGGCCCTACGGCAGATCACCGAGCCGGTCCGCTGGACCAGCGAAGAGGCCCAGCTGGTCCAGACAGGCATCGACATGGTTCTGGAAGTTGGGCCGGGTAAGGTGTTACAGGGGCTCTGGAAAGATACGGGCAGTACCATTCCCGCCTTTGGGGCAGGTACCAGCGAAGATATACAATCAGTCCTGGCTAGCCTTTCAAGCGAACCTGAAAAAGCCTGAGGAGTATAAGAAAGATGAACAGTTCCTTACAAACCACATTACAGCTAGAAGGTAAAAAGGCCCTCGTAACCGGCGCATCCCGAGGTATCGGACGGGCGATCCTCGAGAGTTTTTTGGCAGAGGGGGCCGAAGTCTGGGGCCTGAGTACCCGACAGCCCGAAGACCTGTCTGCAATGCAGGAACAGGCAGCTGGTAAACTGCACTGGATCACCGCAGATCTTTCAAAAGTAACAGAGATAGAAGGCATTATTGAGGGGGCTCAAAAAGAGGCAGGGGGCTTTGATATTCTCGTAAATAACGCAGGAATTACCAAAGACGGCCTTTCATTCAGAATGAGCCTTGAGGATTTCCAGAAAGTCCTAGACATCAATCTGACCGCAGCCTTTCTCATCGCCCGTACCGTAGGGCGGGAGATGATTCGCCGAAAGACCGGTTCTATCATCAATATGTCCAGCGTGGTCGGTATCCATGGTAATGGGGGCCAGGCTAATTATGCGGCGAGCAAGGCGGGGCTTATCGGAGTAACCAAGAGCCTTGCCCAGGAAGTGGCTAGCCGGGGCGTTCGGGTTAATGCCATTGCGCCGGGCTATATCGTTACCGACATGACCGATGCAATTCCTGAATCAGCCAAGGAAAAGTTGATGGACCATATTCCCCTTAAGCGGCTCGGGTCCCCAGCGGACATCGCCCATATGGCCCTGTTCCTTGCATCAGACAAAGCGAGCTACATTACCGGTCAGGTTATCGCCGTAGATGGCGGTATGTTCATATAAGGTTAAGAAATGGAGAACGCTATGAAAACCAGGGTTGTAGTAACCGGTATGGGGGCTATCTCCCCCATCGGAAATACGGTAGAAGAATTCAGCGCGAGCCTTAAGGCGGGTAAGAGCGGCGTCGGCCCCATCACCCTTTTTGATGCGAGCGATTTTGATGTAAAAATTGCGGGGGAGGTAAAAAACTTTGACCCCTCCCGCTGGATAAATAAGAAGGATGCCCGCAAGATGGCCCGGTTCACCCAGTTTGCGGTAGCCGCCGCTGCCCAGGCCCTTGAACAGGCAGGGCTCGTAGAACCCTTCTCAGCCCAGGCAGAGGGAGAAGGCGAAGAATCCAAGCCAAAACTTATATGCAATCCTGATAAGACCGGCATCGTCCTCGGCAACGGGATCGGCGGCTGGGAAGTGGTGGAAGAATCCTTCCGAAAAATGATTGCCTCCGGCCCCCGGCGGATGCTTCCCCTCACGGTGCCCCTCATGATCAATAACGAGGCGGCGGGCAACATATCCATGATTTATGGCACCAGAGGGCCCGCCTTTACCCAGGTTACCGCCTGCGCTTCCGGTACGGACGCCCTGGGGCAGGCTTTGGACCTGATCCGTTCCGGTCGCTGCGATGTGGTTATTTCCGGCGGCACCGAGGCAGCCATCGTACCCTTCGCTATCGGGGGCTTCCAGATGCTCAAAGCCCTTTCTACAAAACGCAACCATGAACCGGAAAAGGCCAGCCGCCCCTTTGATGCGGACCGGGATGGCTTTGTCATGGGCGAAGGGGCCGGGATTTTAATTCTTGAAAGCGAAGAACACGCAAAAAAGCGGGGAGCCAAAATTCTGGCTGAATTTGGCGGCTATGGGGCTACCGCCGATGCCTATCATATCACCGCCCCGGATCCTACCGGAGAAGGCGGAGCCCGGGCTATTAAGGCAGCCCTGGATGATGGGGGCGTAAAACCCGAAGAAGTCCAGTACTATAACGCCCACGGAACCAGCACGGAAATCAATGACCCCACCGAAACCAAGATGATTAAGATTGCCTTTGGGGACCATGCCTATAACATGAAGGTTTCCAGCACCAAGAGCATGACCGGCCACTGTATTGCAGGAGGCGGCGGCTTAGAGGCTATAGCCTGTATCCTCGCTATCACCGAAGGGTTCTATCCTCCCACCATCAACCTGGAGAACCCCGATCCGGCATGCGACCTGGACTATGTTCCCAACAAGGTACAATACGGCACCATAGATGTGGCCGCCTCAGGGTCCCTCGGCTTTGGGGGGCATAACGGCGTGGTAGTATTCAGGAGATATCATTGATGAACGAAATTGAACAGCTGCTGCCCCATCGCAGTCCCTTCCTCTTTGTCGATGTAATCGACGAAATATCTGAACAGCGGATCGTGGCCCGTCACGTTTTTAAGGATACGGAGTTTTTCTTCGCGGGCCACTTTCCCCAGTACCCGGTGGTCCCCGGGGTTATCCTTATAGAAACCATGGCCCAGGCCGGAGGCGCTGGGCTCCGTAAGGCCGGGGTCCTGGGCGGAGACGCCCTCTTTTTTCTCGCCACGGTAGATAAGGCAAAATTCCGCCGGCAGGTCCGGCCCAACGAAGAGGTCCGCCTGGAAATCGAAAACCTGCGGGTTTCAGGGAAGATGATAAAGCAGGCCGGCAAGGCCTATGTGGGCACTGAACTGGCTGCGGAAGCGGAATGGCTCTGCCTCGTGGGCAGTGCTGCAGGTTAAAAGGAGTTACAGATGATTATTAAACCGATGATTCGCAACAATATCTGCCTGAACAGCCATCCTAAGGGATGCACTCGGATGGTGCAGAACCAGATTGCCTATGTCCGCCAGCACATGGCGGGCCTTTCCACTACCCCTGGGGCGCCCAAATTGGCCCTGGTAATCGGCTGTTCCACCGGCTACGGCCTCGCAAGCCGGATCGGCGCAGCCTTCGGCTATGGGGCTGCCACGGTGGGCATTTCCTTTGAAAAGGCTGGAAGCCCCACAAAACCCGGAACCCCGGGCTGGTACGACAACCTGGCATTTGACGCGGAAGCAGCCAAAGCAGGACTGGTGTCAAAAACCCTGGATGGGGATGCCTTTTCCAATGAAATGAAGGACCAGGCCATCGCCGCAATCCGGGAGGTGGCCGCAAAAGCGGGCATACCTGCCCAGGTAGACCTGGTTATCTACTCCCTCGCGTCACCGGTCCGTACGGATCCCCGGGATGGGGTCATGTACCGGTCGGTGATAAAACCCATCGGGAAGGCCTATTCTGGAAAAACCATGGACATGCTCACCGGAAAAATCTCCATTGCCAGCGCCGAACCCGCAACGGAAGAAGAAATTACCCACACCGTAAAGGTCATGGGCGGGGAGGACTGGGAACTCTGGATCGATGCCCTGTCCGAAGCAGGCGTCCTGTCGCCCCAGGCGAGGACTCTGGCCTATACCTATATCGGTCCCGAGCTCTCCTGGGCAATCTATAAAAACGGTACCATTGGCAAGGCCAAGGAACACCTGGAAAAGACGAGCCACCTGCTCCATGAACGGCTTTCCAAGTCTGGCGGCGCAGCCTGGGTTTCGGTGAACAAAGCCCTGGTTACCCGGGCCAGCGCGGTTATCCCCATCATCCCCCTGTATATTTCCGCCCTCTTTAAGGTGATGAAAGAAAAGGGCCTCCACGAAGGCTGTATTGAACAGCTGGTACGGCTCTACAAGGAACGGCTCTATGTGGGCGAGGCCGCACAAAATCCAGCAAAGGTCCTTACCGACTCAGAACGGCGCATCCGGATCGATGACTGGGAAATGCGGGATGATGTCCAGAGGGAGACAAAAGCACGGATGGAGGCAATCACCGAGGAAAACCTCTTTACCCTGGCGGATGTGGATGGCTTTAAACACGATTTCCTCGAAGCCCACGGCTTTGATGTGGCCGGTGTCGATTACGAAGCCGATGTGGATCCCTCCACTATCTAACTAACATAGGACAAACAGGAGAAAAAAATGGACGATAAAACCCTTATCACCCTGGTAGAAAAATTTGGCTCCAGCCAGCTTGCGGAGCTTGAACTGAACGATGGCTCCCTGCACCTGGTGCTCAGGAAAGAAGGGGCGATCCGCAGCGCGGGCAGCGCGGCTAACGCAGCTATCGAAGCTGGCGCCGCTGGCAACGCCCGCTCTGTTGCCAGCCCTGTAGCCGTATCAGGCCAGTCCGGCCCTGTTGCTGCAGCACAGACAGGGTCCGGTCATGCTGATTCCGGGCATGGGACCTCAAGCTCCGCACCTGCAGCGGACCACGCGGTTCATCTGGGTTTACCAGTAAATGCGGGCAGCCCCGCCGCTACAGGAGAAATCATCACGAGCCCTATCGTGGCAACCTTTTACCGGTCCTCATCCCCCGATGCACCACTCTTTGTCGAAGTGGGCACTAAAGTAAAAGCAGGCCAGACCCTCTGCATACTGGAAGCCATGAAGATGATGAACCACCTGGAAGCAGAGTTCGACTGTGAAATCCTGGCGGTTAAGGCTGAAAATGGCGACATGGTTGAATATGGCCAGGCCCTCTTCGAAGTAAAACGCCTGTAGGAGCGGATCCGGTGATACAAAGACTTCTTATTGCCAACCGGGGAGAAATTGCGGTCCGGGTCATCCGAACCTGCCGTGAAATGGGTATAGAGACCGTTGCGGTCTATTCCACGGCGGACAAGGAAAACCTTCACGTAAAACTGGCTGACCATGCGGTATGCATAGGACCACCTCCATCGGCTAAAAGTTATCTGGTTAAAGAAAACCTTATTATGGCAGCCCTTAAAACCGGCTGCCAGGCCATACATCCCGGGGTCGGCTTCTTCTCCGAAAATGCCGACTTTGCCCGGGCGGTGCAGAAGGAGGGCCTCATCTTTATCGGGCCCGATCCGGATGTGATAGACCTGCTGGGCGACAAGGTCCAGGCCCGCAATACGGCAAAGAAATATGGCCTGCCCATTACACCGGGGACCGAAGGTGCCGTTTCTGATCCCCAGGCAGCCATCGCCGCAGCGGAACAGCTTGGGTTTCCTGTCATAATCAAAGCAGCAGCAGGGGGCGGCGGCAAGGGAATGCGAATCGTCCGATCCGCTGCAGAACTACCCGAAAATCTGGCCATCGCCAGCCGGGAAGCCCTGGCAAATTTCGCCGACGGAACCGTGTTTATCGAACGGTATCTGGAAAATCCCCGGCATGTGGAATTGCAGATCATTGCGGATGGCCAGGGGACCGTGCTGGTGCTGGGCGAGCGGGACTGTTCGGTTCAGAAGCGGCACCAGAAATTGATAGAAGAAAGCCCCTCCCCCGGCGTAGATGATGATATGCGGACCCGCATGGCCGAAGGGGCGGTCCGGATGTTCCGGGAACTGAAATACCGGGGTGCGGGAACCATCGAGTTCCTTGTGTCAGGGAAGGACTTTTACTTCATGGAAGTAAACGCCCGGGTCCAGGTGGAACACCCGGTAAGCGAATTTGTAACCGGCGTTGATATTATCCGCCAGCAGATCCTGGCCTGCACCGAAGGCCGCCTGGAGATCGACCCCGCTTCGGTACATTTAAACGGCTGGTCCATCGAATGCAGAATTAACGCACTGAGCCCCGGTAAGGTTACCAGGCTCGATATTCCCGGCGGCCCCGGGGTCCGCTTCGATTCATTCCTGTATAACGGCTGTACGGTACCGCCCCACTATGATTCCATGGTGGCAAAGCTGATAGTCCATGGCCCCAGCCGGGAGCGGGCCCTGGCCCGGATGAACCGGGCACTCCAGGAGCTCGTCATAGAGGGAATTAAAACCAATGCGGCTCAGCAGCGGTGGATCATCAACCATAGCACCTTCCGCTCCGGCCAGTTCGGCACCGCCTACTACGGCGAAATAGAAAAGGAGGTGGAACATGTCCACTGATACCCCCTGCCCATCCTGCGGTACGGTTCACGACAAGGCCAGCATCGAAGCGGCTTTAAAAACCTGCCCGTCCTGCGGCTACCATTACCGAATGGAACCCCATGAAAGAATTGCATACCTGGCAGACCAGGGCTCCTTTACGGAATTTTCTGCCAACCTTCGCTCCCTGAATCCCATCGATCTGGAAGGCTACGAAGAAAAACTTTCGGAAGCTGAGGCCAAGGCCCGGATGAAGGAAGCGGTAATCACCGGAACCTGCACTATAGAAGGCAAACCGGTAGTGCTGGCGGTCATGTCCTTTAACTTCATGGGGGGCTCCATGGGTTCCGTGGTAGGCGAAAAGGTTACCCGGGCACTCCTGAAAGGCGCAGAGGAACGGAAACCTGTGATCATCTACACAACCTCAGGCGGCGCCCGGATGCAGGAGGGTATCTTCTCCCTCATGCAGATGGCGAAAACCTCCAGTGCGGTGGCAGAATTGGCGAAAGCGGAAATTCCCTATTTTGTGGTCCTCTGTGACCCCACCACCGGCGGCGTCACCGCCAGTTTTGCCATGCTGGCCGATGTCATTATCGCAGAACCGGGGGCCCTCATCGGCTTTGCAGGCCCCAGGGTCATAGAGGGGACCATCCGGCAGAAACTCCCAGAGGGATTCCAGAAAGCCGAATTCCAGCAGGATAAGGGCTTTGTAGATATCATCGCCAACCGGAAAGAGCAGCGGCACCTTCTCTCGCTGCTCATCGAACTTCATAAACCCTATACGGCCTGTAAAGAAGGAGCCTAGCCATGCCTCATACAACAGCCCTAACCAAAAAATTAGAGGAACTAAAGAAGCTGGCCGAAGCCTCCGGCATCGATGTCAGCGATGAGCTAACCCTGCTCGAGTCCAAGGTTAAAGCGGCTTCAAAAACCGAAATGGCCTGGCGCCGGGTAGAACTGGCCCGCCACCCCGACCGGCCCTACGCGCTGGATTATATCACCCGAATCTTTGATAACTTTATAGAACTGCATGGGGACCGGTATTTTGGCGATGATGCGGCCATCGTTGGGGGCCTTGGATTCCTAAACGGCCAGCCGGTTACTATTATCGCAAACCAGAAGGGCCGGTCCCTGAAGGAAAACATGAAGCGGAACCATGGCATGGCGAACCCTGAAGGCTATCGTAAAGCCCTGCGGCTTGCAAAACAGGCAGAAAAATTCCACCGGCCCATCATCACCTTTGTGGATACCTCTGGAGCATACCCCGGACTGGGCGCTGAAGAACGGGGCATCGGCGAAGCCATCGCCCGGAATCTCATGGAATTCAGCCAGCTCAAAACACCCATCATCAGTATCATCATCGGCGAGGGTGGCTCCGGCGGCGCCCTGGGTATCAGCGTAGGCGATAAAATTTATATGCTCGAAAATGCGGTCTACTCGGTCATCAGCCCCGAAGGCTGTGCGTCCATCCTGCTCCGGGATGCAAGCCGTGCAAAGGACGCGGCGGCCATGCTCCGTATTACCAGTAACGACCTTCTGGAATTTAAAATTGTCAACGGAATTATTCAGGAACCGGAGGGCGGCGCCCACACCGATCCGGATGCAACAGCCCAGGCGATAAAAAAAGTCCTGGTCCGGGACCTGCAGGACCTTTGCGACCGGCCCCCAGCAGTCCTCGTCCGGTACCGGAACCAGAAAATCCGCAAAATCGGCCACTGGAACGAAGGCGATACCTAAACCAGCCCAGGCCTGAAGCAAATCCATAAAAAGGGGGAGCACATCCCTTGCATTCATCAGGAAGGGTGCTGGATCAGCAGTGCACCCTTCCTGACAGCACCCAGGGTATGCTGCCTATTATGTCGCGGCTCCCCCTCGCTGCAGCCTCCTCAGCTCGGGGCCGGGTGATAGGCTATGGAGGCCAGTGCCTGGTTATCGCTGCCCATGCTATAACCGGCCAGCCCACAGCAGCGGCAGGTCCCCTGGGCGCCCCGCCCTTCCGGGGGCTTCCGCTACCCCCACGACTGGTTCTTGTCTGCTGCTACCAGCTTTGAATCTCCCCTTGCGCCAGCACTTGTTCCATGCTACCCTCCTTGTATGCCTCACTCCCACGACTATGGCTACAAGGACCTGTTCTCTCATCCACACATCCTTAAAGAGCTCCTCTTCTCCTTCGTCACAGAGCCCTGGGTCACAGAACTCGATTTCTCCCACGCCACCTTAATCGATAAGTCTTTTATTACTCCATCGAAAAAGAAGCTCGAGTCGGATCTCATCTGGCGTATCCCTTTGAACTCCGGACCTGATATCTATCTCTATATCCTCATCGAGTTTCAATCGACCGTTGACCACTTTATGGCCCTCCGTATGCTTCGCTATATCCTGGAGCTCTATGGCACCCTGCTGAAAGCTAAACCGAAAATACAGATCCTCCCGCCAGTGTTTCCAATCCTGTTATATAATGGAGATGCTCGCTGGTCTGCCCCTGAGAATATTGCTGACCTTATTGACCAGCGAATCAGTCTGGACTTTTTGCCCCGCTTTCGGTATTTTAAAATTGCTGAGAATGAGTTTAGCAGGGACACACTCCTGTCACTCAAGAATCTGATTGGGGCTTTATTTCTCGTAGAAACCACCGATCGGGAAGAGCTGGTATCGGTCGTTGCACAGATAGTAGCGATTCTTGAGCAGGAACAGCCAGAGGTATATAAAGCCTTTTTAAAGTGGCTGTACAGCTTTTTCTCTGAACCCGTCCCCCAATGGGTCACAGAGATATCCCAGCTGAAGGAGGTACCGACCATGCTGGCTACGACACTGAAGAAATGGGAACATGACCTGGTGCAACAGGGTTTGCAACAGGGGCTTTTCAAAGGAAAACAAGAAGAGAAGCGAGAAACAGCTCGTAAGCTGAAGCAAAAAGGGATGAGCATCCATGAAATAGCAGAACTAACCGGCCTCAGCATCGATGCGGTACAGAAGCTGTAGCATTTATGAAAAGATAAAGGGGCTTCGCTTCTAGGGTTCTCGCTACAGCCTCATCAGGGTGGGGCTGGGTGATAGGCTATAGGGGCCAGTGCCTGGCTATCGCTGCCCATGCTATAACCGGCCAGCTCTTTGCTATCGGAGACTTATGCCAACAAAAAGGACGGAACCCCTGAGGGGTCCGCCCTTCTTCCCCCCGCTACCTCCAGGATTGGTTTGATCTATTTTTAATGGATTGATTTTTGACTATAGCTTTGAACGTACAAGACGGATGCCAACCCAATAAGGCAGTGCTGGCGGAAAAGCTTCTCGCCACGAAACTTCATGAGGCCTCTCTTCCCACATCGTTCCCCGTATTACTTTTATTTTGTTTTTTTCAACCCTGTTTGGGTGAAAATAGCGAACCGCTTTTGTACTGTCCACCGAAGGGTTTGGTTCTGGAAGCCATGCCCAGGCCTTGTAATCATACCAGTCCCAACACCATACGGCAACATTCCCTCCCATATCATACAGCCCCAGTTCATTCGGCTTAAATTGCCCTACCGGATAGGGGTGAGCTTGCCTAAATAAGCCAATTTCTTCCGGGTTATTGCTCCCCGCATACCGGTATCCTTTACTGAGCTGACCTCCACGGGCTGCATACTCCCATTCGGCTTCTGTCGGCAATCGATACCCATTGGCTTTTTTATTCCAGAAGACCTCCGGTTGTTTCTGCCCTTCCATCTCATATCCCTCCCATGCATATCTCTCTGTTAAAACGCCATTTATGTTGTATACCGGTTGCAACCCTTCCTTTTTGCTTAACCAATTACAGAATGCAACCGCGTAATACCAATTCATTCCCTGAGCGGCATAAGTATCATTACCGGCAAACTCACGAAAAGTCATTTTTCGATAGGTCAATTCTGAATCCCAGTCAAATGAGAGCCCTGTCTCTGCTAAGAATTGTTTCCACAATTTCATTGTTACCGGGTATTTTGCCATATAAAAAGTATCCAGACTAACCCTGTGGGGTTTGTTACTATCAGTTTCATCACTTCCAAGGATCATAGAACCACCAGTAACCTCTACCAATTCCACCAATGGCGGACTCTTTGCACTACATCCGAGTATCATGACCATCAGCGATATGACTGTTATTATCCGTTTCATAGCTTATCCTCCTACCTTATTTATGATTTTGGCGTAAAAGCTCGATACACTATTTTTGTTTTTTCATTATTTTTCCACCACAAATCCTCACTTTTACCAGAGGTATACGGTTCGAAAAGTACCCCATTAGCATATCCCTGATAATGGGTTCTATCCGGATTATCGGGATGTATGTATTTTATTAAATAATAGTTGATCCCATCCTTTTGCAATTGTTCTAAACTATTATAATCCTTGTAGAACTCAAGATAATTACCAGCATCAATGGATTTCCCAATTAGTGCATAACTAGTTACCCAGCCTTCATTATTGAATCCCCGTTGATCACTGTTTTGGAGCAATGTTATGGCTTCTTCCGGTGTTTTTCCTTTCCCCATGCTTTCTAAATACTTACCATCCATCCAGACATAAGATGTAATACCACATGCTGATGGTTTTGGTAATCCAAAAGCATTTTCAATCATTTCCTGAGAAAGCTGATGATTGGTGGACTGACTGGGGACCTCTTTCTCAGGTTTCTTAAACCAGCCTCCAATGGTATCGAGTATTGTTTTTTGTACCTGATTATTTATTTCCTGTGCGGGTTTTAATATATCCCTAACTCCACTGATGAAATCTGATATGCCTTGGGCAGCCTTTTCAAATATATTTTGTTTCTTTATCCCAACGGTTGTTGCCAACTCCCGCTCAGCTAGGGCCATCTCTTTCGCCTGCTTTGCCTCTTCGGTCTTTGCATATCAGCCTTTTCCCCCTTTGTAATCCAAACCACTTTCTATCATCACTCGGTTCACCCGCTCCCAGTTTGGTTCACCTTTCTTTTCTGCAGGCAGCCCTTCAGCGGCGTTCATGACGGCGTTCACAAGCGATGTATCTTTTTGGTATCCCACACGTTTTTCAAACTTCCCGTTCGCATTATACACATTGATATGTTCGTAGTCTCCATCATCTATTACCTTGGCTACCTTCCCATCTTTTCCCTTTATCACCCTCCAATAATCCCCACTCGCATCATAGGATGATAATATGGCTGCCAAATCTGCCTTTTCTCCTGACTGTGCTTTATAATAGGACAGTACCTCATAGGCCATCTGTTCCCCTATCGCTGCTATCCCATAGGTTTGGGCCAGCCGGTCTGCAAACCCTATATGCCCCAGCACTGCCCTATTGGTTTCAAGCCGCTGCCCCAATGTCCCATCATCAACACCATTCCGGTACGCCTCATGGGCTAGCGTGATGCCCAGGGCGAACTGCTCCTGTGCGCTCATCCCATCATGATATCCTGTGATATGTACCACCCGTTTATCCCCTTCCCGCTTCGTCTGGGCTGCTGCATCCGCTTTGTCGACCCCGCCTTCCGCAAGCAGCGTATCACCTCTCAATATATCCCAGAGCTGCCCCTTCTGTACCCCGTCTCCAAAACCATACTGGGTTCGCAGTGTCACCGCCACATCTCGCTTATTCTCTCGCACATACTTGTCTATGCGCTGATTCACATCGAGTACCGCAAGTCCTCCCAGAGCACTTGCAATCGTCCCGAGGCTCACATCGGCCCCGCCCATCCCGATATTCATTGTCGCACCCTTTCTCCCAAGGTGCAACTCCAGAAGTCCATTTTTGATCTGCCCTCCAGTGATATCGGCCATATTTAATACATTGAGCGAGAAATCTCCCGTGAGCGCATAGTTGACCCCCTGGCCCGCTAGGCTCCCTAAGGTGTTGTTAAGATTATACACATCTCTTTGGTTCGTTTGAGAGAAGCCAAATAGCTTTTCTCCAGCATTCCACTTATTTAATAATCCGCTCGTAAGGCTGCTCGTCATCCCCGTAGCGGCGCTCACAAGTCCCCCCTGCACGCCAGCATTAAAGCTGTCGGCGGACCAGCCGAAGCCTGTAATGTTGCCGTCATCATCGTAGGTTAACTGGAAGGCGTTCACCGCGCTATTAAGGGTGCTCGTGGCAAGGGTCTGGAGGCCTCCCATGGTACTCGTGGCTATCACTCCCAGAGTCCCCGTCCCAACCTTGCTACTGACTAGCCCGGTGAGTCCTCCGCCTTGGGCAAAAAAGCCTGTTTTTATTCCGCCAAAACCGTTAAACGCTCCGCCCACCCCGATGTTCACCGCACTCGTAAGGGCCTTCTTCCCAAAGTCTAATCCTGCCGCTTCCCAGCTCTTGTAGCCTCCACCCACATCCAGCATGGCAAAGACCGCATCATCAGCCAGGTTGAGAGCTGCATTGGCTAAG
>Ga0208824_1002913_pt1 | contig 12433 bp, 10 predicted proteins | sample AD_JPNTR3_MetaG_FD_184447 | JGI IMG/M metagenome (GOLD analysis project Ga0208824, IMG submission 184447) | Active sludge microbial communities of municipal wastewater-treating anaerobic digesters from Japan - AD_JPNTR3_MetaG (SPAdes) (version 2) | ecosystem: Engineered > Bioreactor > Anaerobic...
CATGTGCCGGATCATAGGACTTTTCACACCTGACAAGAGCAGATTAGCGCCTTTGATTGATGCTCCGAGCGGGATCAGATTTGTAGCCAGATTTACTCCGAATTCTATCAGCTTGTCATCTTCATTCTCTGCTGTCATGTTAGCCGGTTCCATGGTCTTTAGATCTGTTCCAAGTACTTTATTTGCTCCGGTTCTCAGTACGTTTTCCAGATGAAGCAGCGGATTCTGAAGCGTTGTTATTGCCGTGTATATAGGATTATTATTATAAGTAGCTCCTACATATTGAAGTTTCTGATTATCCGGTAAGCTGTTTACCCAATTCGGAAGGTTTATCTCTCCGGAGTTTATTTTATCCAGCCAGTCCGTACGCATTTTTAGTTCTTCTTGTTGTAGATTTGCGTCAGTATTGTCTGCCGGTACGATGCTTCCGGTTTCTGTTTCCTGCGGCTGAGCTATTGGGAATGTCGGTTCAGTATTTTTCGGATCAGTTACACGGTCTCTGTAAATCTTCTTTATGATCGGCTTATCTTCGAGTTTCTTATAATCATATACCGGAGCTTTTGTATTGTCTGATTTTTCCGTGAGTATATCATCCATGCGAACAGGACGTTTCTGATCGAAGAATTGAGTTTCAGTCCCGGGAGCTTTATCTGTAGTAGTAGTATTATCTTCCGGAGGATTATTGTTTGTAGTATCCTGCTGCAGGTCAGTGATCTTTATTTTCTTTTTTCCCGGAGTATTATTATCAGAATTATTATTGAGAGTGCCGTTTGCGGACATTCGGGTTTTTATTCCGTCCACTGACTTTTTTATATTTGTCAGATATGTCAGATCTACTTTCTTTCGCGGTCCGTCTGTTAAATTATTTAGCGCCAATTTTTTTTAAATATTTTTGTTGAAAATATTTCTTTCCGGCTTTTGTCTGGAAATCGTCTTTGTGCTTTTCATAAATGAGTGTTGCTTCCGTTCCGTCGTTTACATCAGCGAATATATCATCTATCGCTGTCTCTTCCGCATCAGTCTGTTCAGAGCTTCCCAATAGGTCATCTATTACCGATGCTGCATCAGTGCCGGTATATACCTGTTCAGCGTATTTATTCAGCAGATCATAGTCTCCGTTTGCATATTCTATGAGAGATTCTTTCAGAGCGTTGTAGTCAGCTATCTTCTTTTCTTTTTCTTTCTTCACTTCCCGGCTGTCTGATTCTTTTATCTGCCAGCTTTCCCAGCTCTTATTCATCTCTCCTAATGTGGCCAGATCTTTTGCAAGTGATTTTTCTTCCTGTGAATAAAGTCTCTTTTCTTTACTTGTTTTTCCGCTTTTTCCGGTTCTGCCTTTGCTGCCTGTTTTTTCTTTCTTTGCAAATTCTCCGAGTCCTTCCTGATAATTGTAATCTCTTTCCGTCGAGCTTACGCCTGTATTCTTCCAGCCGGTGTATCCGTTATCTGCTGCATTCGGATCAGGTTGGAAATATCCGTACTGTATTGCTCCGTTTTCGTCTGTCCAGGTTTTAATCACTGCATCAGTTGACATCTTATAATCTTTATCCTCTTTGATCTTTTCTTTTGCCAGTACATTTCCGTTGTCATCGAGTGTGAACATCCATCCGTCGTGGAATTCCACTTTCTTTTTATCCATCGGTAAATCTACTATCTGGTTTAATTTCAGTCTCTTGCCATAAACCTGCGCGAGCTGATCACCGAGAGGACCCCGGGAGACAAGAGCCGGATAGTTCCGGTAAATATTGTCTTCCAGATTCTTGTTATAATTTTCGATGTCAAAGTTACTGAATTGATCAAATATCTTTTTTTCTTCGTCAGATACTCCTGCTTTCAGCATTTTAGCGCGGATCAGATCTTCTCCTCTTAGATTCTCGACCGGGATCTGTGTCTGCTTAATGTATTTTTTATAATCCGGACTTAGTTCCCCGGCGTTGGAGTAGTTATTATTAAGATGTTCGAGAAATTTCGCATTGTATTCCGGATTATCATATTCAGGTTTTCGTGTTATAGGATTTACCGGTACAGGATTGTCTTTAGTAAAGTTCTGATAAGCTTCGCTCGTTTGCAGTTCCGGATTCCTCAGATCTATTCCGCTCTGATTTCTGAGATAGTCTGTTTCCTCCGGAGTGAGATTCGTATCCATTACTCTTTTCTTTACATTCTTGTACTTATTAAATCCGTTATACTTGTCTCCGTAAGCTTTCAGAGTTGATTCCAATTCGTCGTATGTATTTTTTGTCGTATAGTCGCTCAGCGTTCCGAGTATGGACTGGAAGTAGTTTGCGTTTCTTTCTATAAAATCATCTCTGTGGGTTCTGTAATTATTCATAGTTAATTTTATTTAAGCTGCCGGTGCCGGTACGGTTTGTCCGGGTATTTGATTCTGTAATTTTGCCGTATCATAATTCTTTAAAGCTTCCATGATTATTTTTTCTGCCTCAGGTCCTCTGTCAGCAATCATTTTTTCTATCATTCTGAATTGATTCTGTTCATCGATCTTTTCCAGTATTTCTTCTTTTTCAGCGCTGAAGCCGAGAGCATCGAGCATGTACGGAAGTACAGCTTTGCCTATTGCAGGATTATCAAAGAGATACTGCAGAGCGCTTACCCTGTCGAGTCTTTTTCTTTCTTCTTCGAATTCAAATTTTAAATTGATTGATACTTTATCGCCGTGATATATCGGATTGATGATCACTACTGTGCGCTTCATCAGTTCATCCGGAGGGATCACAGGCATCTCTCCCGGCTTCGGAAGAGGAGGAAGTACATATCTCACATCATTCTTTTCTTCAAAATCTTCTATTGTCATTTTATTTTCATCGAGAAGCTTCTGATACTTGAATAAATCCATTTTTCCGTTTAGAGGAATTCTCTTTTGTTTATCACCTGTCAGCACTAATATCTGTTCATCCGTCATTTCATTCTTTACAATTTTACATATCAGCTGAGATTCCTTTACAGCTGCATAAGCAATGTTTGTATCAATGCCGCTTAAAGATTTCCTGGACTGATTTATAAGTGTATTAAGCGTTCTTGATGCGAGCCTGTCTTTTGGAAATTCTCCGTCGAGAGGATTCGTTCTTTGCGATATGCTCCTGAGATCAGCTGAAGCAGTTCTGAAGAGTTCATATACTTCCGGCTTCAGTCCCGGTCCTTCTATTGTCTTCATCATCTTATTCAGATCTTCTACATTCTTTACTGAGAATATTCCTCCTGCTCTGAGAAATCTTTCCATTGTTGCTGTGCCGTATTCCGCTTCCAGCTCCTGAGCTATGAATAGTCTCACAATGTTCTGCTGCCTTGCGTTGTCCATCATTAGAGTCTTACCGATATTGTTTACATCCTGAAGCACCCAGAAATATTCGGATCTCATTATAGGTCTCAGTCTTATTCTTGACTGCTGATCTACGTATGGAGTAAATGTATACTGCGCATATTTATTGACGCCGTGATCGATGACACCCAGGTTCTTATTGAACAGAGCTTTGAAGTATGTGTTTGATTCTTTTTCTATCTCAGGTTCAGCGGATTTATATTCCTGCGGTACTTCCAGTTCCATTTCATCTGACAGCTTTACTTTGTCAGTATAAAGTCTTCTTGTCTGGAATTTATAAAATGTGACATATTCATTGCCGCCTCTCCAGTGCTTGTCTCTGTCACGTTCTAATAACGATTTGTGCATGAATCCGTCGCTGTCCGGTACTACTTTTTTAGGATCAATATCGAATCTTTCCTTTAGGTATTTTCTGGCTTCGTTTATTTCGACTCCCTTTCTCCTGGCTATTATCTTCATATCCTTGAAGTATTTCTTTCTTGAAGATAAGTCAATAAGCATTTCTATCGGTTCGATTGTTTCCATTTCGATCGCTCCGCCGATTGCTATTTTTCTTCTTGGATTGAAATCTATGTCGGTCCACATTTCACCGAAGAGGATCATTCCTTCGATTGCCGGTATTCGGTAATCAGTCCACATGTTTTCTTCGTCATCTTCATCTATTCCGGCTATATGCTCATTATGATATTCGATTATGGTCTGATATTTCGCCGCTACATTCCTTGTGCGCTCTATTCCGCCGGCTGTGACGTTTATTGTTTTCTTTACATCCGTATAATCTCCTACGATTGCATCTATTGCCGGCTTAATTATATTATCCGGATACCATATGACATTCTTATCATCTTTCTTCAGCTGATTAGTTCCTATGCCGTTCCTGTTCATAAACTCTGCTATAGCGTCAGTGCTTACTCCTGCAGGCGCCTGATGACCTTCATAATACAGGGCAGCTTTTTCATAGAGAGGTTTCATCTCCTGAAGGTTTGAGTCAGCATCCAGAATAAACTCTTCATATACATCAGAGAGATATTCCTGAGTCTTTCTGTTCTTCAGGGCTTTCCTGTCTATTTTTCTGAGATCAATATTATAATCTTCGTAATTTCTCATTAAGTTTAATACTTATATGGTTTTGGCGGATTCAGTGTGTTGTATAATTCTCCTCCCAGAGCTGCGCCGCCTAATGCTCCGGATAATACGTCCGAAAATTCCCCGCCTAAATTGTCATTGTACTCATCTACACCGGCGTTCAGCTGGAAGAGGAGCTGCGCTATTCTGTTGTTTTCCGCTTTTGCTCTTGTCTTGACATCTGCGACGCCTTTCATTTGCGCGTCATATATGTCAGCTTCGCGCGCATAATTCGGTACGAGCGGTTCGAATCCGTACTTTGCAGCTTTCTGATTTTCATTCCCTCGTCTGCGTGACAGATTAGCATCGGTAATGCGGTTTATATTTCCGATTTCTTCTGATTCATTGTATGGAGTGTATCCTGAAGCTTTCAGATCATTGAGCGTATATCTTCTTCGCTTCTTTTTTTTACTGAATAGATCTGTTAACCCCCCGGCTAAAGCTCCGATACCTAATGCTGCTGCTATTGGAATTGGCATGATTTAATATTTTTATGTTGATTCTGTTGCTGTTAATTTATGTGTCTTATTTTTTATTACTCTTAATAGCTTTTTTAACATCCGGATAATTGGAATTACTTTGTTTTTCCTTTGCCAGACGTTTTTTAAAAGTGTCATAAAGAGTATTGTTACGTTTTGGAAATTCCATATTCTGACCGGATATTTTCCCTGTCTTTTTCCATTCTTCATACATTGCATCTATAGGATCTGTACGGTCTACATTCAATGACGGAGTATTATCATCCGGATCGTTAGATTCATCGTATGGAGTGTATGCTGAGTTATTCAGATCATTAAGCGTAAATTTCTTTCGCTTTGCTTTGATACCTAATACTGATGCTATTGGAATTGACATGATTTAATATTTTTATGTTAATTCTGTTGCTGTTAATTTATATATTTTTTTTCCTTTTCTTATGCAAAGGTTTAAGTTTTGTTCATCAAATATGAATTCTCCTTCGCTTAAATGATCTATCTTTGCTTTCGATAGATTGTCCATATACTTCAATGGATCTTTACTGCTCTTTATCTGCTTCTCTACTTTCGATATCGCTTTCTTTGTCTCGATATCTGTAATTGCAAATTTACCTGCCGTGTCTGTCTTGTTAGTAAGTGCCATGTTTATATTTTTTGAAGTTTTCTTCTTACTAATTTTGATTTTAATATTATTTCATTGAATCTGATTGTCTTTATGTTATCCGATCCGGTGACTGTATTGCCGAGCTGGAAGTAATAATAATTGCTTCTCTTTTTTGTCAGACTGTTGATAGTCGCCTGATCAGCTATGATATAAAATTCATAGTTAAGTATGTTCGGATCAGTGAGCGAGTTCTTCCCGGCTTTGATGTATATTACCGTATCCACATTATTATCATCTTTGACTATTGACATGTTACTGATATCTATTTTCTTCAGTATCTTATGATATCCGGCTGTTCCGTTATTAAGCGCCTGTTTATAGAAGAAATCTATTCCGTCAGTTCCTTTATCCATCCACTGTGCTGTGCCGGTCGGTTCGGTCTTATAGATCTTGTCAGTGTCATGCCAGAGCATCTCGCCGAATTTCTCGGGATATAATGTGAGAGGTACGTCTTCGTAAGTATATTTCTTCCAGTGAAGCTTGTCCATGTTGAATATGTATTCTTTTCCGTTGATGACGTAAAATATTTCTCTTCTGGCTCTGTAATATCCTCCTACTATTGCCGCTTTTATATTATCACTCAGCGCACGGTATTCTTCACGCCATTTTCCTTCGAGTATATCCATCGGCTGATTATTTGCCAGAAGGTAAATAGAGTTCTGTCCTGCCCAGCTGACTGCTTGAAGCTCGCCTTTTACCCTCGCTGCTACGATCGCCTTCATATTCAGCGCTCCGAAGCCGGCATATCTTCCGGTTACGGCTATTCCGCTTTTTACTTTATCAAATATTTCCGCGACGATGCATTCTTTTTTTGTAAATAGTATAAACTGATTTTCCTGTGACGCCGCTCCGCCGATCAGCTCGTCTCCGGATGTCGCCTGGAAGTATCTTTCCGTTCCGTAAATTGATTCAGTTTCTACATCTCCGTTCATTATGTTTGAGAGTCCGATCTGATTAAGCTTATTTTTAATTGATATTGCAATGTTAAGATTTTCTACTTTTATTATCTGCTTTGTCTTCATCGTTATATCATCCCAGTATTGCATATTGAGATATTGATTTAAGCTCTGTCCGTTAGCATAGTCGTATCCGTTGACGCTGTTCCAGTTGTAAGCATAGTATATTAAGCTTCCGTCTATGTAAGTTGTAGTATAAGCGTTTAAAGTAAAATCATACTCGCCTGAGTTTCGGGGTTTATCAGTGAAGTTTATATTGCCTCCTGAAAACGGCTCCATTTGATATGTCTGGAAGATCTCGTTTATTGAATCTTCCGATGTTGTATTTATGCTTACAAATTTATCATTTCTCGCATAGAATAAATTCAGATCTGTTAGTCTTCTGTTAAATTCCAATGTCCAGATCATTTGTATTGATTTAAACATTGCAAAATTAGAAGCATGCGCTGCTGCGGTTCTGTCGATCATTAGATTTTTCAGGAATATTCCCTGATATCCGTCCATAGTGATTGCGCATGAGACTACTGTTACATGATCTTCGTCAGGCGTTACTGATGTGTAAATGTTGTATTTTAAAATTGCGCCAAGTTCTATTATGTCGTCCTGTATGTAATGAGCTACTTCCGCATTTACTGTGCTGTAATGGCGTTTATATACTTTTTTATTGGCGATTAAAGGCACATCGAAGTCAAACCAGAATCCCCACCATGCTGTATAATACCTGTTATCTCCGCTTCCTACTGGCGTTGTCTGATTAAAGAAATTCCTGTCCGTAATAAATCCCAGCCAGTATATCCTGTTTTCCGGACCGCACGCTATTCTTACTGTATTGTAAGACTCCGAAAAGCTTACTTCAGTAAGTTCTGTAATATTATTCTGTACATTTACCGGAAATCTTGACAGCGTATAGGTACTCAGCGAGACTATCGCCCTCAGCGCTACTGTAGTTCCGTTATAATATGGATTGATTCTGATTGTTAGCGTACAGCTTGCGCCTGATGCTGCTGATGTGGATTTTGTTACAAAACCTACGCATGTAGTTCCGTCGTATATGAACCATCCCCGGAAGTAGTCTGTAGCTATTGTCTTAGGAGCTGTGATCGTTGACGTTCCTGTAGCTGTTGATATCGCTCCTGTAAGAGCCAGTGAGTAAGTCTCTGTTATTTCCTGCCAGCCGGTTATCCAGCCGGTTGTGGAGTTCAGTCCGTTCCCGTAGCTGTTCCCGGGATTGTATGATTTATTTACATATACTTTTGAGGGATCTCCTGTCTTTGTTGCAAATACTATTATTACTTCAGTACTTGTATTGTCTTTGTTTATAAATTCTTTTATGAAGAAATTCGAGATATCATATCCTGCCGGAAGTATTGATGACAGATCAGAGTATTCCATATACGGATCACGTCTCTTATCGAAGTTATCGAAGTCCATATTATTACAGTCACGTACTGAGCGCGGATCGCTTTCCGGGATATTACCGTCAGTAATATATCCGAGCGGATGCCCTTTTATCTTTATATCGCTCTGCGTAAAATGTGTTCTGTTTTTCATTTTATTGTAATTCGTATGACATTAATAGTTCGCTTGCCAGATCGAGTGTATCCATATACCATCCCTCAGGATCAGGTATATCATTATAAGTTGCGTCTATTACTGCTGCCGTTGGCTGTCCGAGATATATTATTTGCGCATTGCCGGTGATCGCTGCTGCGGACGAGACCATTATCTCTATTGTTGTATTTTTCTGATACATTTTTACAGCGTCATTTGCCGGTGCAAATGGTGAATATACATTTACTTTCGCTTCATGATATATTTCCGGAGTAAGTTTCTTTATGAGACCGTTTGTGATTGATGGCGATGAAGAATTAAGCAGCCCGGATATTACTGTCCGGCAATCAATAGGTAAGTTAAGTTCGTTGTTTGATAGTCTCATTACGATCTTTCCTCCGGATGTGTAACTTCCGCTTACTACAGTATGTGTGATCTGAAATTTATTTTCCGTAAGTCCTGTCCCCAGCACTGCATAGTTTCCGTTAGGATTTGTTCCGAAGCCGGTTACTTCTGTAATTGTTATCAGCTGTCCTGAGATCAGTCTGTGCGGCTTTGATGTTGTGATCGTAAGCGTTGTCGTACCGGTAATTGCTGTGATGTACATCACATTTTCAAATACCCACTCCGGAAACACTTCCATGAACTTGCCAATGTCTCCGCCAAGGGCCTGCAGGTAATTCAGGTATATTTTTCCTCTGGCTTCATTGACGGCTTTAAGTACATCCGCCTGAGCGTAAGTCTCATAGCCGGTATCGCCTATCTGCGCCGCTACGCTTGCTACTATATTTAATAATTTAGTCTGTGCCATTTAAATGTTTTTATCGGTTATTCCGCTTCTTCTAATTTCTTTTCTTCCTGCTTTGCAAGTTTCTGTTTCTGAAGATTAGTTTCTGCCATTGCTACTTCCTGAGGTATATTAGTTACTTTCTTTGCCCTGAGTACTCTGTAAAGTGTAATGTCATTTACCTGTCCGATATTCGCCGGTCTTACATCTATGTAATCAGCTTTAGCTGACATTGCGATCGGAGTTCTTACTATGTTCATAGTCCTCACTCCGTAAGATGTGACTGAGCTTCCTTTTTTAAATTTCAGAGTATCTCCTATCTGAGTCCAGATGATCGAGTTTGCAAATGCTGAGTAAACTCCTTCTCTTGATATCGAGTTGAATTCTTTTTCAGATACTTTCAGGACCTCAGGTGTAATTGAATCTTCTACAGAAGATATGTAATCAATGTATTTAAATATTGGCAGAGTTCCTATGTTCAGATTATCAGCTGTAGATACATTTAGCGGGATTATCATATCCACTATATCTGCTCCTGAAACATTAGCTGCCGGCAGGACATATCCTGAAGCATTTGAAAGTACTACAGTCGTTCCGTTTGTGACGGATTCTATGACGGAGTTGTATTCTACGCCTTTCATCTGAGATTTCCAGGTTACGCTTGCTCCTACGAATATTGCCGAGAAAGCTGTTTCATTTGACCAGGTTACTGTTCCGTCAGTTTCTGTTGCAGGTACTATCAGCGTTCTTGTGGATGCGGTATAGCTCGCCGCTGTGTCATAGTTCAGGATCACAGAAGATGCCTGAGGTATGCGGTGTGATTCCCGGTAAAATTCCTTATCAAGAGTCCCCGCAATTCCGTTGAGCTCGTCTACTACTTCGTTCATTATATCACGGATTAGATTGAACGGGATCTTCTCTTCCGTATATAATCCGGCTCTGGTCTGAAGATTAGCTACAAGCTTACCGAGCTGTTTATTTCCTAGTGGTGTTGACATGACTGTATTTTATTATTTGTAAAGAAATTGTTTAAAATTCAGATAGTTTACTTTTTTTTCAGAGCTGAAAGCTGTGTACTGACTTCCGCGTAAAGCCCGGTATTTGTAATGATGACCGCCTTCTGATTTATATCTGCGTTTAATCGTAAAATGATGCGGTATAATTCCTGTATTGTAAATTGTCGGGAACTTAGTTGTAAGCAGCTCTCCGTTTTCAAAGATCTCATACTCAGCCGCATTATCCACTGCATTTATATTTATTCCTACATGATCTGCAATTCTTTGCACTGAAATATTGCCTACGCTTCCGATTACTTTCCCGGGATCAGCGATTATAACTCCTTCAAATTCTATTGCAGCTGCAGCATCAGGTATTCCGTATCCGTTTGCTGTTGTATAGCTTTCGGAATTACTCGCTGTCTTTCTCATTCTGTAGCGAGCTTCCCACCATGAACAGTTTAGAGTATCTTTTATAAAAGCCATCTTACCGGCAATGTACGGTCCTGAATTGCTTGAGAAGTCCATTCTGGCCGTTCCGCCTCCGGTATAAGATCCTGTTCCCAGGTTAAATGTAAATTTATATTTATTATACCATCCGTCGTCTATGAAATCAGTGATTTTATAGACTCCGGAAGGATTGTGCTGAAAACCTGTTACTCCCTCAATTAATACAGCCCAGTTTACAAAATAAAGATTCACTCCGGATGCATCCGGATTTCCGCCTATGTTGTTACCTTGTACAAATGCTTTGCTTCCGGACTGTGATAAATTAGCAATGTTTCTGATGATGTGAGCAGGGTCCTGATCAAAGAATTCTATATATCTTCCTGTCTGATTTATGTCTCTGCCGGCTCCGATGATCACAGCTCGTTTTAATGTGCTGTCAAAAGGTATTGATTCATAAGCATTATCACCTGCCGGCATTACACATTGTATTCCGAGTTCATAATATTTGTCGATTAATCCGTTATATGTCGAGCCGTTCGATGGTCTAGTAAATAATGTTACTCCGTTTTGATAAGCGTATTCCAGTGCTGCATCCATATCTTCTGAGGGTTCGAATAAAGGCTGATCTGTAGAGCTTATGAGTATTTCTCCGCTCCAGGTTCCGCCTGCTGATTCGTACCCCGAAATAAATGAAGATTCCTGATTAGGTTCAGTATTCATTTCTGCCGGTATTTGTATAAGCACTTTCATTATCCGTATGACTTAAATTCGATTAAGGTATTTATAAGAAGTCCGTCTGCCGGTGTCTCGGTATTATCCACCGTCCAGAATACTGCCTGCGATTCACTGCACATTGCTTCTTTCCATCTGATAGCTCCTATTTTTGTACCATCTGTGGTAATATCCTTATCCTTAAAATTTACAAATCCCACTGATATTGTGTATATATCTGTGAATATAATTCTGTAGAGTCCTGTATCTAATCTTGATATCGAGTCCACAGTAACGCCAAGAGCATTGATCAGCGTATCATCGACAGTAGGAGCTGCTGTTCCGGCTTGTGACATCCTGATTACAAATTCTTTTCCGGATACTACCTGGCTTAAATTCAGTCCTTGAAATACTTCTACTGAGTTTACTGTTTTTTTTATTATTACATCATTATTATCAAAATCTGCTGCAGATATTATCTGATCAGTTTTCGGAAGGATCAGATTTACAATTTCAGTTAGATCAGTTGCTATTTCGTCAGCTGTCGGTACTTCTATCGGATGATATCTGAGCTTATTAAATAATGCCGTATATAGTTTATTCAGTGGTTGCGGTAATTTGTATTCCATGATTAATATCTTTTAATTAAATCTTGCTCCGAATTGAAATACTTCCATATCCTGTACGACCGTCAGGCTGTCGCCTGTGAATACTCCGGATCCGGTTTCAGGTTTGTTCACATAGCTTCTTTCATTTACTAATATTATATCTGAGGTTTCTATATCAAATATATTTTTTTCGCTTGTTTCAAATAAACTATCTTTTAAAGTTAGTATTGTTTCGTGTCCCGGTTCTGATGCTATTCCTAAGAAAAAAGTGTAATCAGTTTTGCATCTGATATTTTCAAATGTTATTTTACCGTCATCAAGTCCCAGGTATTCTATATTGATATCTCCGTTTGAGTGATTGATATATCCGTTCTTCCAGGTAATATCCGCTGCATAAGCGGAATTTAAATCCATTAAAATTCCGTCGCAGTCAATTCTTTGAAAATCAAATACAGCTACTCCGGAGTTATTGTCTGTATCGAACATATTTATTTGATTCACTCCGGTAGCATTTCTGAATTTCATATTGATTTGTTTCAGGTTATTCCAGTAAATTAACTGTATGCCTCCGGTTTCAATATCAAGGCATTCTATATTCATTGTAGCGCTTGGATTTTGATTTGTACCTAAGGTGCCGGCGCCAGATTGTCCTGCTCCTTTTGCTATGAATCCATATTTTTTAAAGCATCCGAGCCCGTCTATTGTGACATTTAAATCTTTATTTGTAGTGTAACCTATATATCCATTACCGGCTACTGAGTCATTTATAATTG
>Ga0208824_1002917_pt1 | contig 12420 bp, 8 predicted proteins | sample AD_JPNTR3_MetaG_FD_184447 | JGI IMG/M metagenome (GOLD analysis project Ga0208824, IMG submission 184447) | Active sludge microbial communities of municipal wastewater-treating anaerobic digesters from Japan - AD_JPNTR3_MetaG (SPAdes) (version 2) | ecosystem: Engineered > Bioreactor > Anaerobic >...
TGAATACCCATATTAAAATCATTCAAACTTAGATTTTCGAAAAATGTACTATCTGGTCGTGAGAGATTATTTTTAGCTTGCAATTGATATCTGAAGTTCAAATTTTGATACCATTTCAGAGGTTTAGTTAACTTTTTTGGTCGTAGAGGATAAATAGTATTAGAAGAGAGATTAATATCTGGTAATGAAACATCTACACGATGAGTAGTATTACTCTGAGTATGCCTAGCATTGAGGCTGAAATTAAAAGTCTTTAATAGTAATGTAGAGTATGATATGGACGAAGAGAAAGTATTAGATAAATAATCATTAGCAGATGAAGGATTAAATTTATTATAATTAGAAGAACCTAATTGTACATTTGCATTAAATCTATTAGTAGGATGAGCTTTTGGATCCTGTTTATGAGTCCAGCGGACAAAGAAATCATTATAAACTTCATAATTGCTAAAGCCCTTTTCTCCAAATTTATTATGAGCAAAACTAGCTTGAAAATTACCCTCATATTTATATCTCTTCTTATAATTAGTTTCTGTCTTGAGAGCCCAGCTGCCTCTAGAATAAATATCTCCACGTAAAGCTAAATCTACATAATCAGAAATGCCGAAATAATAACCACCATTTTCTAAAAAGAAACCTCTATTGGCACTTTCACCAAAAGTTGGTATCAATATGCCAGATTTACGTTTTGTTTGAGTAGGGAAAAAACCCATTGGCAAACCAATAGGTACAGTGATATCTTCTATTTCTAACCATACAGGACCAGTGATAATTTGTTTGTCGGTGATAACTTTTGCTTTATCAAATCGGATAATATAATGAGGATTAGTTAATTCGCAGGTAGTAAATCCACCAGTTTTTACTAATATAACGCTATCATTTTCTCGCTTTATATATATGCCATGTAGATAACCATCACCTTGTTTAGAATGTACATTATAAACTAATCCTTTTTCTGTGTTAATATTATAAACTAATGAATCAGCTAAAAAACTTTGAGCACCTTGAACGAAATTAGGTCTTTGAGAATAAATAGAGTCTTTGAGAATGCCATAAGCATAAACCAGATTTTTATCAAAATCTATTTTTATGATACCAGCAGTGAGGGTGAGATCTCCATAAACAACCTTAGCATTTTCGTATAGTGTTATTTTTTTATTTTTCATCTCCATGACTAAGCTATCTTTAGATTGGTAATCTACTTTTTTATCAATAGCTTGACTACTTTTAGCAATATGTAGTTTAGTAGTATCTCCATTTTGAGTAATTATGCTGTCCTGCACTTGATTCCTCTGCAATAAGGTATCTGGGTTTTGCCCTATCAAAGCAAAAAAATCAATAATTAGCAGTATAAATAGCAGATAAACTCTTTTTTGCACTTTAAAAAATCAAAAGGTTAAATTACAATTTTTTTGCAAATTAACTGCAAAAATTAGAAATGATGATTAATAAGTTTGTTGTGTTTATTGTCTGAACTACTGATATTATTCTGATTGGGAGTATGGCAAAATGTTTCTATGATGGGTTTATCATTGGGCAATTCGTGAATTGCTCCTACAGCAAATTTAATTACTAAAACTTCTTCTAATGAAAATAGTATTGTTTTAGATTGTTTTTGTGGGTCAGGTACAACATTAAAATCTGCACAATTAAATAATAGAACATGGATTGGAATAGATATTTCTGAAATTGCTATAAAAGCTACCTTAAATAAATTATCTACAATTAAACAAGATATTTTTGTTTCTAAACCAGATTATGAATTTATAGAACTTAATAAGCAAAAAATGAGTTTATAATTCGGTTATATAACTGTGCTCTTTGTACTTTTTTGAGAACTTGTTAGTTAATATTTAATTTAATAAACAAATATTATCAAATATTTCATTGAATGATTCTTCACATAATTCACTATAATTTTTATTATTTTTGCAAAATATAAAACATTTTTTATGTCGCAAGCCAAAAATTTCAAAAGATACACTATTACTACGGCATTACCTTATGCTAATGGCCCTATTCATATTGGTCATTTAGCAGGAGTATATGTGCCCGCAGATATATTTGTTAGATATTTAAGGATGAGAGGCAGAGAAGTATTGTTTGTAGGTGGTAGTGATGAGCATGGTGTTCCCATCACCATTAGAGCAAAAAAAGAAGGAGTATCTCCTCAGCAGATAGTAGATCATTATCATAATATCATAAAAAAATCTTTTGAAGAATTTGGCATTAGCTTTGACATCTATTCGCGCACATCTAGCCAAACACATCATAAACTCAGTCAAGATTTTTTTCTTAATTTACTTAATAAAGGAGAATTAATAACTCAACAAAGTTTACAATATTTCGATGAGGAAGCAGGGCAGTTTTTAGCTGATAGATATATTGTAGGCACTTGTCCCAATTGTGGCTATGATGAAGCATATGGAGATCAATGCGAGAAATGTGGTTCGTCGCTCAGTCCGCAGGAGCTTATAAATCCACACTCTACATTATCTGGTAGTAAGCCCGTATTAAAAGAGACAAAGCATTGGTATCTACCTTTAGATAAATACGAACCATGGCTTAGGCAATGGATTTTAGAAGAACACAAAGAATGGAAAACAAATGTTTATGGTCAATGTAAAAGTTGGCTAGACAATGGATTACAACCAAGAGCCGTAACAAGAGATCTAGATTGGGGAGTTCCTGTTCCATTAGAAGAAGCTCAAGGAAAAGTTTTATATGTTTGGTTTGAGGCTCCATTAGGGTATGTTTCTGCCACCATTGATTGGGCTGCACGGGAAGGTAAAGATTGGCAAGTTTATTGGAAAGATCAGCAAACCAGATTAATACATTTCATTGGTAAAGATAATATAGTTTTTCATTGTATTATTTTCCCCACTATGCTAAAGATGGATGGCTCATATATATTACCAGATAATGTACCTGCTAATGAATTTATGAATTTAGAAGGTAAAAAGATTTCTACATCTCGTAATTGGGCTGTGTGGTTAAATGAATATTTAGAAGATTTCCCTGGTAAACAAGATGTACTTAGGTATGTGCTCACTGCTAATATGCCTGAAACTAAAGATAATGATTTTACTTGGAAAAATTTTCAACAACATAATAATAATGAATTAGCTGCTATATATGGCAATTTGGTTAATAGAGCTATTGTGTTAACTCATAAATATTATAATGGAAAAGTTCCTGAAAATTTTTTGTTTGAGGATGAAGAAAGTATTTATTCCTTTATAGCAAATAAACGTGATGAGGTTAGTAATCATTTAGAGCAATTTAGATTTCGTGATGCTCTAAACTCTATGATGGATGTTGCTAGATTTGGTAATAAATATTTAACAGAAAAAGAACCGTGGAAATTAGTGAAATCTAGCCCAAATATTACTAAAGGGATTATTTACAATGTTTTACAAATAATAGCAAATTTAGCTTTGCTTAGCGAACCTTTTCTACCTTTCACTGCTAAAAAATTACGTGAAGTTTTAAATATCAACTTATTAGATTGGGACAGCATAGGTAGCCCTTTATTAAAAACTGGTGATATGATTGCTGAACCATCTATACTTTTCGAACAAATTACAGATGAAATGATCGAAAAGCAATTAAATAAATTGCATCAAAATGATAACAAAGCTATTATTCAAAATAATTTGTCAGACCTCAAACCAGCAATAAAATGGGAAGATTTCGACAAAATTGATTTACGCATAGGTAGAGTGCTATCAGTAGATAAAGTGCCAGATGCAGACAAACTTTTAAAATTAGAATTAGATTTCGGTGGCATAACTCGTACTATAATATCTGGTATAGCTCAACACATAAAACCTGAAGAAATTATTGGCAAAAATGTGATAGTAGTTGCTAATTTAGAAAAAAAGAAAATTAGAGGAATAGAGTCTGAAGGAATGGTTATTTTTGCTGAAAATAAAGATGGTAAATTACTACCTATCTTTGCTGATGATAATGCTAATCCTGGTGATAAGGTTAAATAATTTAACTTTTTTATAGAGAAATTTTTAAAAATTTTAGTAATAATAATGAGAATTAAATTAGAAAGTATATACAAAACTTTCAAGCCAGTAGAAGTATTGAAAGATATAAATCTGGAGATTTTAGATAATGAATTCGTATCAATAGTAGGTCCTAGTGGAGCTGGTAAATCTACACTATTGCATTTAATAGGTACTTTAGAAAAACCTGATAAAGGTACGGTGAAATATGATGATAAAGACATTTATAGATTGAATGATAAAGAATTAAGTAATTTTCGCAATAAAAATATTGGTTTTGTATTTCAATTTCATCATTTATTACCTGAATTTTCTGCGATAGAAAATGTGATGCTGCCAGCATTAATAGCAGGTATTAGTAAAGAAAAGGCTACAGAAAAAGCTGAAAGATTATTGACAGAATTAAATCTGAATCATCGGCTATCTCATAAACCGCAAGAGTTATCAGGTGGTGAACAACAACGCGTTGCTATTGCTAGAGCTTTGATAAATGATCCTGAATTTTTATTAGCTGATGAGCCAACAGGAAACCTAGATAGCCAAAATGCAGAAGAGGTCATAAATCTTTTTAAAAGATTGCACACTCAAGCAAATCTAACTATCATACTGGTAACTCATCAAGAGTCTTTTGCTAATATTTCTAATAGGATTATACACATTAAAGATGGTTGCATTGTTAAATAATTAAATTTCGTTTGTAAATAATGATTTTTAAAATTTACAAGGTAATCTGAAAAAGATTTTATAATAATTCATAACAGTATTATTATTCTTTCCACTATGTAATATATCATTTACTTATCTATTGTAAAAAAATAAATGTAACTTTGTAAAAATATTAAAAATATTTATGGATAAAGTAATTTATGATATTCAAGAGATATTAGATGACATTAGAATAGGCAAGCTAATAATAGTAGTAGATGATGAAGACAGAGAGAATGAGGGAGACTTCATAGTAGCTGCAGAAAAAATAACTCCAGAAATAATAAATTTCATGTCTAAATATGGAAGAGGCTTGATATGTACACCATTGTCTCAAGAAGTAGCAGATAGATTAAACTTACCATTAATGGTGCAACATAATACGGCTCCACATAATACAGCTTTCACTATTTCTATTGATTTATTAGGTCAGGGTAATACTACAGGTATATCAGCAGCAGATAGAGCTAGAACTATATTTTGGCTTACACGAGATGAGGCAAAACCAGAAGATTTTGGTAGGCCAGGACATATTTTCCCTTTGATAGCTAAGCCTGGTGGAGTTTTAGAACGCGCAGGTCATACAGAAGCAGCTATAGATCTTTGCAAATTGGCTGGACTGAAACCTGTAGCTACTTTAGTAGAAATAATGAACGATGATGGCACTATGGCTAGATTACCACAATTAATTGAAATATCTAAAAAATTTGATATTAAAATTACTAGTGTTAAAAGATTAATTCAATATCGACTAAAAAATGAATCTTTAATAAAGGAAGTAGAAGAAGTATTTCTCCCTACAGAATATGGTAATTTTCAATTAAAAGCTTTTGTACAATTAACAAATAATCTCACACATTTAGCTTTGGTTAAAGGTAAATGGAATGAAGATGAACCAGTGCTGGTGAGAGTACATTCATCTTGTGTGACAGGCGATATTTTCGGTAGTTATAAATGCGATTGCGGACCTCAGCTACATCGTGCGATGCAAATGATAGAGAACGAAGGTAAAGGACTTTTGGTATATATGAATCAAGAAGGAAGAGGCATAGGTTTGATAAATAAGTTAAAAGCATACCACCTTCAGGAACAAGGTATGGACACTGTAGAAGCAAACTTAGCTCTTGGGTTTAAGGACGATGAAAGAGATTATGGTATAGGTGCTCAAATTTTAAGAACTTTAGGAACTAAAAAAATCAAATTGATTACTAATAATCCAATAAAAAAAATCGCCCTTGAGGCATATGATATTCAAATATTAGAAACTATCCCTTTAGAAATAGAGCCTAATCCATACAATAGATTTTATCTGCAAACAAAAGCTAATAAAATGGGACATAATATCAGTACTTTTAAACAGAAATCTGATAAATAATTTAAGGTTCTATAACGTTTATTGTGGGTAAATTTATTCAGGTTAATATTTAACTGTCCTATTGCTGTTATTAATCCACAAATGCACACAAATGAGCACAAATAACAGATTAAGGTTGATGAGTTGATGAGTTTAGAAGTAAATATGTGATAAGCAATAGACGATAGATTAAAGTTTTTATAAGCTAGTTAGTGAAAAAACTAAGCTTTGCCCACTAAAAACGTCAAAAAACAAAAAGCCGACTTTCACAAAGTCGGCTTTTTACATTTATTTTAAGTAGAAACTAATTAGTAATAAGTATTTTTTGTCTTAATAAAGGATTTTCTAAGAAATTAACTACATAAACACCTGTAGGTAAATCATTCACATATATAGGACAATTGTTTGATGATATTTGCTGATCTTTTACTATTTGTCCATTAATATTAATTATTTGTATATGCATGCCAAGCGCATTAGAAATAGTTATAAAATCTGAAGCAGGAGAAGGATAGATATTAATTTGATTACTAGCATATTGATCGATTCCCACACCTGCTAATGGTGCTTTAGCAGTTTGTATGACTTCTTTTGATGGCATATGTTGTACGAAAGCAACTACCTTACTATTATTAACATTTACACCAGATGGAATGTTTATTGTAATAGTAAATGTTAAAGAGTCATTTTGTGAGAAATCTAAACTAGTACCATTAGCATTAGGATAGAACTTTCTACATACATAGTCTAGCTCAGTCATTCCAAACCAACTTTGAGCTATATTACTTTCTGTAAGAGCTACGAAAAGTTTCAGATCAGAAGTGAAATAACTTAAAGCTTGTTTTACAGAAATTGTAGCTACGAATTGGGTTTCATCTATTTTAGTTATAGATAAATAATTAATATGAGCTGCTGGAACGACTTTTCTCATTTGATAAACAGTATTATAAGAAGTATATAAACTACCAGTACCACTGAGACCACCTTCTAAACTATAAACACCATCTACCCAAGTAGTCGGTGTACCTATTGATGATGTATAATAAGAAAGACGTGCATTGCCATCAGTAGTGGCATAGCTATCACCTGCGTGATAATTAATCACTGCCACTTGAGCATTGTTAGTAATTAATCCATCTACACCTCTGGCTGCACTTGGACAATATGGACAATCAGTAGCAGTAGCTATTTCGAATAGAACTAAATTTCTATCTACACCACCAGGAATTGTGATATCAACAGAAGCTGGTGAAGATACGCCCTGTGATGTAAAATAACTAAATAATTTATAAGTTAAGGTTTGAGGATATACATGAAAATCAGTATAGCTAGTAGCAGTAGCATCTATTTCATCAATTAATTGATTATTACGCATCAAAAAGTATTTAGTAGGTGTTGTAGAAGGGGCATCCCAAGTTAGGTGAACATCAAATTGATTTTGTAATGTTGCAGTTAATGATGATGGAGAATCTGGAGCTGTTACTTGTTCTACTAAAATATCATCTATATAGTAACCTGCTTGTGATGGGGTTTCTGACCAACCAAAGAAGTTTACTGCATCTAATTTTTTCAAAGTACCATCACCAAAAGTTCCACTACTAAATTTCCACATATGCATAAATTGTCCATTAAATTCAATAGTAGCAATATCATCATCTAAATCTACAATAATTAAAACTTGATGCCATTCATTTTGTGTATATGCAATGCTATCAGCGGATGCTGCACCTGCATCTACGACCAAATATCCATTATTTTTAAAATAAGCTTGCATAGCCCACACACTATTAGCTCCAGCAAAATTATTCAAAATGTTAAAATAACCGAGTTTACCACTTTCAACAAAAATTTTGAATGAAATAGCATATCGTCCTGTAGTATAATCACTTAATTGTAGAACTAAATCATTATTTGTTTGAATATAAACAGAATTAGGTGCTGATGATGCTTGATTTGTAGAAACCATAGGATCTTCACTAGTGCCTGGAGCACTACTCCAAGTAGTCCATGGTGAGCCTGCCTGCTGGGCAAAATAAGTTCCAGCAGTGTACGAATCCACATTTTCATCTACTATAGGCGTTTGTCCATAAATGATCATTGTAGATAATAAAATCGAAATAAATAATAAAAACTTTCTCATAATTTTAAATTTTTTTATGTTGGTAAGCAAAATTAAAAAAAATTTTTTTAATTTTGTATAAAATATCCTAAATAATTTTATTATGAATACACAAAAAACAATTTTATTTGCCATATTAATATTATCATTGAGTTTTTTACAAGCTCAGATAACTATTACATATGATGATGAGCCACCTATACCATTATCAACTATTGAGAATTACACATCAATAAGTGGATTAGATATTTCTGCAAATGGAGCTAATCAGACATGGGATTTATCTGATTTAGTGTCTGAAGGATTGTCGACTTTAAATTTAGTAAATTTAAATTCTTTACCTTTTGCTAATCAGTTTCCTAATGGTAACTACGCAGTTTCCATTGATAATTATTATTATACTATAATTTCAAAAAATACTAATAATCTATCTATAATAGGTAGTGTTTATCCTGTAGCCCAATTCAATACAACATTATATGTTAAAAATTCATCTCCAGAGTTAGTTTATACATTCCCTTTTACGATGGGTTCAGTGGTAGAAAGCAATCCTCGAAGTAATACTAAAATATTCATAGATACCACTATCAATAGTATTTATATAGATAGTGCTGCAATAGATATAAAAAGTTACGTTAGAAAAGAAGTAGTAGGGTGGGGGACACTTGCATTATCTAATGGTAATTTTCAAGTACTTAAAGTTGCTGTATCTAGAAAAGATACTATGACAATAAATGCTAAATTAATGGGAATGGTTTGGACGCCTATTATGGGAGATACATCTCAGAGTAATAGTGTTGAATTTGTTATGAAAAATTTACTTTATCCATTAGCTTCTGTAGAACTTGATCCTCTTTTACAACCCACAAATGTTTATTGGGTTGATGTAGATCCTTCTTTAAATATTAATGACAATGTATGTTCTAATATTAAATATTTCCCCAATCCTGTAATTGATAATATTATTTTCGAATCAAACGAGCCAATTAATAAAATAGTAATTCTGTCTTTAGATGGTAAAAAAGTACTAGAAAAAGACTTAGATTATGAAAAAAATATAAGTTTGAATTTAAGTAACTTGTCGTCAGGCACTTATTTGTTTACTCTATATAATGACAAATCTATAATAAGAACAGGTAAAATTATTAAGGAATAAGAACTAAAAGAGGAAAAAATCAAATATTAAATACTATATTATAAAATCGAGTTAGGCGTTTAAATAATTTGATATGTAATTAAAGAGAAGAATAAATCATTTATTTTTTTATCTTTTTTTTCTGAGGGAGGCTATCCTTTAGCTCAGGTAGATAAAGTAATGTTTTCAAATAATTATATAATAATCGCACACCGACACCTGTGCCACCTTTAGGCCAATAACCCCAATGATGCGTCAGATATGCTGGACCACCAATATCTATATGAATAAAAGGGAAATTAGAAAAAAATTCTAAAAATTTACCAGCAGTTATAGCACCAGCATAATCACCACCTGCATTTTTAATATCAGCAATATCACTTTTAATATAATCGAAGTAGTCATCCCATAAAGGAAATTCTACAAGTCTCTCGTTAGTATCTATGGAAATCTTTTCTAAAGTTTTTAATAAAACTGTTGCTCTAGATTGCATAGCAGCCATCACATAGTGCCCTAGTGCTTTATGAGCAGCACCAGTCAGAGTGGAAATAGAAACAACTAAGGAAGGATCATATTTTTGTGCGAAACATAAAGCATCTGCTAAAATCAACCTACCTTCAGCATCTGTATTTATTACTTCAACTGTTTTGCCATTCATCATAGTAATTATATCACCAGGTAACAAAGAATTAGGACCAGGCATATTATCAGTAATAGGTATTAAGCCAATAGCATTAATAGGAATATGATTAGCAGCTAATGCATATAATAAACCTGCTACTACTGCACCTCCAGCCATATCAGATTTCATTTCATCCATATTTTTTGCTGGCTTTAGAGAAATACCACCTGTATCAAAAGTGATTCCTTTGCCAATAAAAATATAAGGATTAGAATTTTGAGCTAATTCGTCATTATAATGAATTATCAAAAAATATGGTGGAGTAGTACTTCCTCTGTTTACACCTAGTAATCCACCCATTTTCATACTTTCTATTTGTTTTTTCTCTAATACCTCAATATTTATAGGGATATCTTGAAATAAATTAATAATTTCTTGAACAAAAATAGAAGAATATAGATCTGATGGTGCTTTATTAACCATATCTCTTACCCAGAAAACAGCTTTTACTAGCTGGTATAATTCCATAAAATAAGCTTCATATTTTACAGGTACTTGCAAAATATATTTTATATTATTTTCTTTTTTAGCAAACGATTTATATTGATTAAAACTATAGCTATTAAGTAAAATACCTTCTACGAATTCATAAAGAAATTCCAGAGCATCTTCACTACATAATATCGCTAATTCAGATAAATTTTCATCAATAGAGATCTTAGCTACTTCTGCTCCTACTCTTCTCATCTCTTCTTTATCATGTGGCTCTATGATTACTATTATTTCTAAATGAGTGCCTCTATTCAGTAAAATTATGTTTTTATTTTTCTTAATTTCTTTATTAATAATAGCCAAATCTCTATCTTCTAGTTTATTAGGCAAATCATCAATGCTTGTGCATAACCAAACATAATTTTTTGTACTACTTCTAATAGTGGAAAATGATAAATCAAACATAATTTTGTCATTAAAAGATTAAAGAAATAACCTACAATACTAAAAAATTCAATATTAAAAATGGATTTTAATCTCGTATTATTAGAAATTATTTCACAATTTCTAATAATTCAACTTTAAAAATAAGAGTAGAGCCAGCAGGTATTTCACCAATAGGTCTATCTCCATAAGCCAGATCTGATGGGATATATAATTCAAAAACAGAACCTACTGGCATTAAAGTAAGACCTTCTGCCCATCCAGGGATGACTTGATTTAGTCCAAATTCTATAGGTTCACCTCTTTCATAGCTACTATCAAATACTTTTCCATTGATAAGTTTCCCTTCATAATGAACCTTTACTTTATCTGTACTAGTAGGTTTAGGACCTTCGCCCATTTTAATAACTTTATATTGTAGCCCTGATGGTGTTTGATAAACTCCAGGATTATTTTTATTAGACTCTAAAAATTTTTGACCGACTTCTTTATTAAGTTTAGCTTCTTCTAATCTTTTAGCTTCTGATTTTTCCATAGCAATTTTTTGTAATTTTTGCATAACAGATTGGAACTCCTGATCAGTAAAAATTGTATCAACATTATTCAAAACATCTTCATATCCTGCTTTTAAATAATTTATATCAATATCGAGTTGATTATTTATAAAATTTTTTGCTAAATCAGTTCCTATCAAATAACTAACAGTATCTTTGAATGTGTTAAACTGAAGAGGTGCATTCGTAACTGACTTACTATTTTTTTTATCATTTTTTGAGCGTGAGCTGTCATTTTGCGCATTACAAGTATAAATTGCAAATAAAGATAAAATTGTAATAACAAAAACTTTCTTTTCCATTTTTTTTGTTACAAATTTACATCAAAAAAAAATATTAAAAAAAAATAATATTATGTATAAAAAAAATAGAACTATTATTAAAAGTAAATTTTTAGAGAACTCTTGGGATTATTTCATAGTTTTTATATTATCAATTATTATGAAATCGGAGGATATGTCATAGGATTGATGTTTAAAGGATATTTGAAAAAGGAATTGAAGGAAGGTAATAGATAACAAATTTTTGTTATACTTTACAGTATGTTAATCATATCCTTGACTAACTATCTCTTGATACTTGTCCCACGCCCATCTATCGTGCGATGACAAGTTCAGCAGTCTGCCAATATCAGGATCTATCAACTCTTTTAGGTACTTATTCATTATCACAAACCACATCAAGTAGCTTTGTAAGTACTTCGTAGCTACTCCGTGAAATCTACTCAACCAAGTCTTGAAATCACTTATTTTGCTCTCAACTATCTTTACACTATAAATCCCTCGTTTTATTTGTCTTTTGTTTACTATGACTTTTTTACTTTGTAAACTTTTAACTGCTTTTCTAAACTCTTTCTTGGGCTTCACACATATCAGATTGTTTTGTGATAATCTATTTTTGAGCTCATCTCTCAATTGCTCATTTTTTACTTTTTTCTCTCCAACTTGTTTGAAAAGTAAATTACCTTCTCTATCTGTTA
>Ga0208824_1002918_pt1 | contig 12412 bp, 15 predicted proteins | sample AD_JPNTR3_MetaG_FD_184447 | JGI IMG/M metagenome (GOLD analysis project Ga0208824, IMG submission 184447) | Active sludge microbial communities of municipal wastewater-treating anaerobic digesters from Japan - AD_JPNTR3_MetaG (SPAdes) (version 2) | ecosystem: Engineered > Bioreactor > Anaerobic...
TACCTTTTCAATGGTTTTTAAAAGGATTTTAATGTCCAAAGATAGCGAAAGATGATCAACGTACCATACATCATAGTCAAATTTTTGTTCCCAGCTGATGGCATTCCGTCCGTTTACCTGCGCCCATCCGGTCATTCCCGGGCGCACTTCGTGGCGGCGGCGCTGCACCTCATCATATAGTGGCAAATACTGCACGAGTAGCGGCCGTGGACCGATAAGCGACATATCCCCTTTCAGCACATTGATCAATTGTGGAATCTCGTCCAGCGAAAGCGAACGAACAAATCGGCCCACTGTCGTGAGCCTTTCTCTGTCCGGCAATAAATTTCCCTGCTCGTCCCGCTTGTCGTTCATCGTCTTGAACTTAATCACCTTGAAAATCTTTTCATCCTTTCCCGGTCGTTCCTGTACAAAAAATGCCCCCGCTCCCTTGTTGGCAATCGACAGCCAAATCAAAAGGATTAAAAACAGCGGGCTGAGAATAATCAAGCCGACCAGAGCAATTACGAGATCGAACAGGCGTTTAAAGAAGTGGCGGTACATATCTCAAATAATACTGTTTGGTTTATGAAAGAGCAAAAATTGGATAAACCCAATTGAGTGGTTTTGCTCACCTTATCAATAAAGTGAGCAAATTGGAATTTAAAATCTTTCAGAGCCAAGTACTGTGATTATAGACAAAACCAGACTAATAATTTCCATAATTATCCCAGTTGTTCAATGCATACATTCTCATACCATTATTGGGTGCATAGAATGGATATATCCTCCAAAAATTTTTTTTCAGCCTTATAGAAATCGTCAGAAAGCAGACCTTTTGAATGTAGAAAGAGCATTCCAATCACAGCAGAACGCGACATCCCCAGATTACAATGCACCAGCACTTTTTGATTGGAGATTTTTTCATCAATTGTTTTGAGTGCCTTGTCGATTATCTCTTTCGGAATATATGGTGGATCGGGAGCATCCACCAGATTCAATATTAAGTGATCATCTCTTTCTGCAATCAAATACTCCGGATGATTTTTTGGGGCTGACCTTCCTATGTAACGCAATGCATTTCTGTGATAGGGTTCTTTACAAGCATGAATAATATGCCACCCCTTCAAATCATACGATAGGAATTTTATAGTCATCATCAGAACCGATAAAGAAATTCGGGTAAATCTCTTTCATAGCGTTTTCAATTAAATAAATACTCTCTGTTACAATTCAAGCATTTGATGTAAGATTTGTCTTTATTAAATGTAAAATGAGAATCGCTATAGCATGTAGCACATTTTAGTTTTCCTTTGTAATGTGTTTTCATATCTGATTATTTAGAAATTAAACATGGACAAATCTAAGCTATTAATCCGAAGCAACTAAACAGTTGCTATTTAAAATTTTTTTAACACGCTTATAAGTAAGAATGTGCTTCTGAAATCTCTTCCAAAAAATCAACAAACTTATTGGATAGCTGATCCCTGGAGAATTGTTTTTCTGCAAGGAGACGGGAATTAGCTCCCATTGTTTTGCGCTCTTCGGGATGATCTGCGAGATATATCAATGCATCGGCAAAGGCAGTGGCATTGTCGGGTGGAACAACCACACCGCAATGGTTTTCAATGATCATGTCACTCAACCAGCCGGGATAGTTGTTCACTACCGGAATACCGGATGCAATGTAATCGAAAAACTTATTGGGTGAAGTGCCATAATAGAATGCCGGCACATTTTTCAGTACCATCAAACCGATATCGACTGAAGAAACAATTTTGTTCAATATTGTTTTGGATACAGGATTGAAGAAAAGACAGTTGGTCAGACCCTCTTCCCTTGCCCGCTTCACCAGTTCAGGTTTCACCCTTCCATCACCGATAAAAGCGATATTAATGTCATCGCGGCCGCGTTTCTTCAATACCAATGCCATATCAAGCACCGCTTCCAGTCCGTTGGCAATACCGTGGGCACCGGTAAAAACCGCTACGGTATCGTTCGGTGATACCCCTTCCAGCTGCAGATCCTCACGCCTTCCCGGCCGGAAGATATCCAGGTCGCAACCGTTAGGAATTATTTCCACCGGCTTATCCGGCACTATCCGTTTTATTCCCTCACAAATGCCCGGTGATAACCCGATACAGCCATCCGCCTTCCGATAGCTCAATTTCTCGAGTACACCCATCCCCCATAGCAGGAAAGGATTCTTCATGCCGAGTGCTTTCGGCAATTCCGGCCAGAGATCCCGTACTTCGAACACAAACTTTCGTTTTCTGCAGGCGAACCATTTCATCCAGATACCCGGTAAACCGGCCGTCAATGGTGTAGATGTTGCAAACAGCAGATCGTAATCCTCCTTCATTGCGACTTGAATTCCTTTCCAGGCAAACTTCACAAAAATCAACGCACGCTTGGCAATCCCGTCGCTGTTGGAATAGGGCAGATTGATCTGGATCACGTCAATTCCATCCACATCCCCCCGATAGAGTCCCTTCACGTCGGTCGGCAGAAGATCCAGCTTCGCTGTTTCACCGCATACCATGGTAACCCGATGTTTCCGTTCAATCAGCTTTCGCGCAAATTCGTAGGATCGGGTACCTCCCCCTATCGATGGAGTCGTAAAATGTTGATGAAAATAAAGAATTTTCATTTTCCAATTTTGTTAATCACGTTTCTTATTTTACCACCATCGGTTAACAATGTATCTACGTATTGAATTTCGATTTGGGCAGTATCTCCAATCACTTGTTTTAGTTTTTTTAGTAAAGATATAACATTGATAACCTTATCATAGTCGATAAGCTTTAGAATAAAATCATGTAATGTGATTTGTGTTATTTGGTAATTTGTGTTATCAGATAAATATGGTTTCACTATCATACGTATGGCTACAGGTAAGATTTGGTCACCATTTTCAGAAAATAAAATATCATCTGTTCTTCCCAATACTTCATCGAAAAGGTAAGGGAACGGATATTTTTTTTGCTTTTCAACAGAAACAGGGCGAACTAAATCACCAACCCTGTAACGTATAAATGGCATTGCTTTGTTTTGAAATGAGGTTGCTATAACTTCTTTATATTCTCCATCACCAACCATCTCTACATAGCCATGTTCATAGTTTAGCATATATCCAATTCTTTCGGGTGTTTCCTGCGCTGAAAAACAACTTTCACCAGAACCATATTGCTGAAAAACGCCAGTTTTAAAAGCGAGTTCAATTTTTGTTCTGTTTTCTTCAATGAGAGTTTCACCAGTTGTGAAAATAACTTTTACAGGAGCAGTAAGTTTAGCTTTATTATTATTAATCAGGTTTGCAAGATATAATATTGAGTTGGGATGCCCCTGTATAAAAACTGGTTTAAACTCATTTATTTTTTGGATGTAATCTTGACCAGTTTTATTGTTCAAATGATGTGAAGATAGTAACAACTGATTTTCAAAACGGTTATAACTCCAATACGGTGGTTTATTTGTGAATCTTCGGCCACCGATTGTCACTCTTCTGTCTTTCGGTTTAACCTCATATAACGCATAAAAGCGATACATAAAGGCTGCATTAATTGTATAGGTTAAATCTTTTGGCTGATAAAACTTTAACTTTTCACCAGTTGATCCACTAGTTGTATGAAGTTTCAATTCATTTGATGGGTAGTTTGGATTTTGAAGTTTATCAAAATTTTTTCGAATTGTTGCTTTATCGAGAAAAGGCAGCTTTGCTAAGTCTTTTTCATTATCAAACTCAAAAGGGTTAAAACCTGCTTGGTTAAATATTTCTGTATAATAAGGAACATTCTTGTAGGCTTGGATTAGTGTATCTTTAAGAAATTCAAATTGTTCTGATTTAATTTGACCGGGTGTTTTTTGAAGATTTAACATCAAGTTGTCCAAAAGTTGGTAAAATCTTTTATTAAATCTTTTGCGGGAGAGGTAATAGCCGTAAAGATTAATAAACATTTCTCTCAGAATATAGGGACTATTCAGTATTAATTCCTCAGTTGAAATCATTTGTATTGTTTTAAAAGTATTTTTTTTGTGTAATGCGGAATTAATGCAATTTTTTTAATCAAAAACCCCGATGAGTGCAATATTCCTTTATTTTTTATTTTATATATCATCCTGTCTTTTTGAAATTGTCGTAACGATGATTGGAAATAATCGGAATACTTTTTATCGTAATCAAAAGATTTTAATCTGGTAGTAACCAGATTCATTTTGTTGATAATCTTCTCATTTAGACCCTTGTCGGCCAAAACTACCTCAAAGTTTTTTGTAATTGTTGTTGGAATATATTCCCAGCTAATAGTATCTTTTATTTTAATCTTTAAAATAGCGCTCTCTCTTCTTAAAAAACTATCTGCATCAAAAATAAAATCTCCCAGACTGTAAAAAATGCAACCTGTTTTATATTTTTCGTAACCACCCAGAACATGTGGATGTGAGGTTACAACAATATCAGCTCCATTTTCGATAAATTGTTGACACAAAGCCCGAAAACTTGGTTCAGGATATGGAATCATTTCATTACCGCCATGGACTAGAATAATTGTATAATTAACTATATCCCTTTGATTTCTTATTGCTTCCAATAATTTTTTGCTGGTTGCATCTATTACATTAGGGTAGTCATTATCTTTTACGTTTTTTATACAATCAGGTACTGCACATGCAAAAAATGCAATTTTTTTTTCTTTTACTGTCTTGATTAAAGAAATTACGTGCATTCTCTGATCTGAAGATAAACCACAAAATTCAAATGAATTTTTCTTTAAAAATTCCATGGTCTCAATAGCACCTTCAGTTCCGCAATCTTTAATATGGTTGTTTGCCAATGAAAAAATATCGAATACATTTACCTGTTTTAATGACTCTGGATAGGCTTTAAATGCACCTTTTTTATATAGTTTGGCATTTACAGCAACCGGACTTTCAAGATTACCGATGCACAGGTCGGCACCTGCTAAAACCTCTTTAACCGGCTCAGACAAAATGGAATGAGAATAATTTTCCGAAAGGTATCCACCAACACCCCGGGCCAACATAATATCACCAACAAATGCTATTTCAATCATTATATTTTTATTGGAGGTAGCTCAGCTTCAAAATAATCCTGATTTTTTAGAAGAAGGGTATAGAAATCAACATATTTTTTTTCTTGATTCTCTGAATTCCATTCTTCTTTGAATTTTTTCCTGCCATTTTCACCTAACATTTTTATCATTGCTGGATTTTGAATTAGTTGAATTATTTTCAATTTCAAGTCTTCAATATTTCCGGGCTTATAAAAAAGTCCATTATAACCATCTTTTATAAAATATTCTTGAGGTTTTAATTTCGAAGCAATTACAGGTAATCCAAGAGCCCAATATTCCCATTGTTTCATTGCAATATTATTTTGAAACTTAGGCAGATCAAGTAATGGAATTAATCCAATTCGGCATTTACTTAGTTCTAAGGGGACTTTATAAAAAGGAATTCTACCACTAATAGAAATCTGTTCCTTAATATTGTTTTCTGTTAGTATTCTTTTTACTTCTACACCAAGTTCCTTGTCTTTAAAGGGATCTCCTATCAGTTTTATACTTACAATGATATTATCTTTTCGAAGTTCTACTATTGCACGCAATACGTCAAGAACGCCTGTTCTAATGCTCATAGATCCCAAAACTACAAGATCAAATTGTTTAGATTCTTTAGTTTCAAAATTATGGAAAACACGTAATGCTGGCATATTGTAAAAGATCATTTTTTTTTCTTTTCTAATCAATCTATGAAATTCGTATATGTATGGATCAGAAGTAATAAACCCAACGAAGGTTTTTTCAGCAATTCTTTCAAGTATAAAAACTAGTTCTGCAAATAATTTTCTTATAAATATTGGATGATTTGTTTTACTATAAAGCATTGAACTATAATGGTCTTCGATACAATCATAAAACACTTTTTTTCTAAAGAAAACAGACAATATTATTCCCAAAGGTAGCGTTTCAATATTACAAATCTGAATTATCTTAATATTTAACTTAAGTGTTTTAAAAAGTAAATTTAATCCACCAGTAGCTCTTGTTTTTCTACTTGAAACCTTAATAAAATTACAATTACTACACGCAGATGTATCTTGATTTTTAATTAAATGGATAACATTATAACCAGCTTTTTTTAAAGCAGGAATTTGTTTATATTGGTATCTACTTTCCCACCAATCTCCGGTTGTATGTATGAAGAGCACATTTTTATTCATTATAAATCTTTGTATGAAATGAGTTTAATTTGATTTTCTGACAAATAATCTTTTACTTTTTTGGAAGTTGCTACATTAAAATCGCGAATTCTTAATAATGCTGTATTTGAAGAATCTTGTGGGTTGGAATCCGGGTATCCTGGGTGAAAACTTATTTCAGTAACTCCTGTTTTTAACATCGATAAAGCCTGTATAAATTGCTCAACTTCATTATGTTGTAAAGGTAAGACCCTGGTTGGTAAAAGTTTAGTGTCTGGCGTTATAAATCCATTGCTTCTTAGTCTTCTTTTGTTCCATCTGTGAATTAATGCTTTTGGTGTATTCAAAACTTCTATTTTAATTTTTGACAAATTGTTTCTTTTATAAGTACTCGTATAATAAAAGTCAATATTGGTAATTCGTGCTTTGTTTATTTTGAACTCTTTTGCAACTTTCATGGAAGCTTTAAAAGCTAAAGGAACGCCTGTAATATGGTGATGACTGTCAAAATGGGTTGGAGTAAGCCCATTGTCAAGCATTTTCTCCAATTGTGCTTTCAATTCAATATAGGCCTGATTGTACACATTTTTCCCTGACAATAAATTCTTTCGCTGGATTGCATTCACTTTAAAAAAACCTTCTCCATCCAACAGATCAGGAATTAAATGTGGAGGACTTACCGGCTTACCTTCGGTAAGATTAAAATGGATTCCTACACCTAAAGTTGAAATTTCTTTGGCTTTTTTAACTGCATAATCAAATCCGGGCATATTGACCATTAAGGTAGTGCTGGTCATAATTCCTTTCAGATGGGTTTCTAAAATGGCATCCGTAATGGATTCATTCATGCCAAAATCGTCAGAATTGGTTATCAATTGTATTTCATTCATTATTAACTAAAAATTTTAATTAATTTATTAACTATCCTTTTTGCAGTTTTCCCAACCCGCAATTCAGGAATGCCTCCTTTTTTCCATTTGCCTGAAAAGAGTTTTTCCATGGCCGGTTGAATGGCTTTGGGATTGGTGCCAATGAGTTCGTTGATGCCAATGGTAATGATGGCTTCTGAACGTTCGGTGTTGTCACGCAGGGTGAGGCAGGGAATGCTCATAACCGTAGTTTCTTCGGTGATGCCGCCGGAATCGGTGATGACGGCTTTGGCGTTTTGGACGAGGTAATTGGATTCGAGATAGGCAAGGGGGTCTATTAAGTGATTGTAATGAAATAAGTTAATCATTTAATAATAGTTTTTGGACTAATTGTATAAATCCATTTTTCATGAAAATCATGTTTTTCTAAATTGATTGATTCCATATCTTCATCTTTAAATTTAATGCCTGTATCGTAGGTTTTTGTATCCAATTCACATGTTACTTCCAAGCCTTTTTCTGTCTGGGTCGAAGCTATCAGGTTTACTATTACTTCATAATTCACCAATCGATGGTTTACCTCTACAATTTTGTGAGATATAAGAAAAAAGGCGATGTCCTATTTTATTCCACTTGCTTGTGGCAGAAGGAAAGTTACATACATCTATAACTAACCCTGTTTCATCGGATAAGTTTTGAATTCCCTTTTTCCCTAATCGGCTTCTTGAAGAATTACTTCCCCCTCCATCAGCTGTAATCAAAAGCTTTTGAGCATTAGGATAAGTACAACTCCCCATCTTCGCCCACCATTTCTTTATAGTTTCAACGGCAAATTCAGCCGTATCATGATCTATTCCCACACTCACCCATCCTTTGTTTTGTAACAAATCGTAAACGCCATCGGGTATCGCTTTTCCTTCCGCATCACTCAAAAAATCATATACGTTGACTTTGTCCGGCTCTTTTTCTTTATGCCATTCTTTTCCGTTGTTTTTAAAATTACCCACAAGTTCTTTTTTCTTTGCATCTACCGATATAACAGGTTGGCCTTTCTCTTGAAAATCCTTGACCTTGAGGTGTATATATTCAAATTGCGCATTACGGTCAGGATGGCTTTTCCCTTCCTCTGTCTTTCGATTGGCCTGAAGGCCGAACCCTGTAGTACTCCCCAAAAATTAGACCACTTGTTAAGTTGAAAAAAATGACTAAATTAGTCGAGCCTTAAAAAGCCCATTTTTCTTTAATTTGTAAATTTATGCCGCTCCTGATTTGGTAAAGTTGCCTGTTCAGGAACAAAAATATCTTTTCCAAAAAGAGCCAAAAAGACGATTTCCACTTGTTCATCATCCTTTTGAAGTTGAATCCGGCGGCGGCGAGCATCACGTTGATCTCATCCCCGATAATTCCCTTGTAGTAATTGCGGGAGAGACGGTGATCTTCTTTCAGGTGGCCTATTACCGGTTCAATACCTGCCCGCTTGCGGAAGTACTTTCTCTCTTTATTCTTTCGATATGTGCTCAATGCTTTTGTAAAGGACTTGGGGATGTGAATGAGTATATCCCTGACTTTACTCCTTCCTCGATACCCCCTGTCGCAGATACCGTTTCGAGGTTTTCTTTCTGTCATCTTCTCAACTTACTCAATAGCCTTGTCCAATGTGTGCCCGTCAAATTCATTTCTAAAACTCAGTGCACCTACTATTACACCGGTACCGGTTCTTGTGATAGATACCTTGTTCCCAAATTCGTACTGTTTATGCTCTTTCCCCTTACTGATGCATTGCACATCCACTTCGTGCAGGGAATAAACCCTGTTCTTGTCTTTCTTCTTCTGGGCTAACACCCGCTTGTACAACTCCAATTCATCCTGGTAAACATCAACCCTGCACCCAGCTTTCTTTCCACGTCGCGAACCAGTCGCCCGGCTATGGTGCGCACTTTCTTATCGGCCTTCCTTGCTTTACCCTTATGAACGAAAAAACAATTATTCAAAGAGCACAAAAAGTAAGATCCACTAAAGGTTTACTTGTTCATACGATGGGCAAAATTGCCATCGCTTTCATTTATCTAATTTTTTTAAATACTGATTCGCATATTTTATTTTACTATGTTTTTTATAATTTCTGTCTGGGCTTCCCAAATATACTTTTCTTTTACCAATTCGGCTTTTTGTTTGAAAATAGTGTAATTTTTTTCCAACTCTGTTATGCCCATAATTATATCGTCAAACTGGCTTCCATCTGTTTTTAAAACAATACCTGCTCCGGTTTCATCAATTATATGTTTCATAGGCGGATTGTTTCCTACAATAACCGGAACTCCCCTGTTTAAAGCCTGATAAAGGCGATTGGGTTCGCAGTAAATATTGTTTTCGCTGATATGACCATACAGAATAATGCTCGCCCAGGCATGGTCAATATATTGAGTTAATTCCAGTTGTTTAATGTACCCGGCGATGTAAACAACATCCTGAAAATCGTTACTAATTCTTTCTTCAAATTCTTTTGCGACAGGCCCTACAATTATTGCTTTATACTTTCCGTGTCTTTTTATTGCAGAAAGTACTTCTATAGGATACCTTGTGCTGTGGCCTCCACCTTGCATTAATATATATTTAGAATTTCCAATAAAGTCTTTTACCTTTTCGGGCAAGTCATTGCCTGGTAAATCGAGAAATACTTTGTCCGGAAAGTTGTTCAGAATATAATATTTTGATTTGTCTATGACCATACCTGATTCAATCATGTAGTTTAAACGGTCAGTATTGGCAACAATAAGTTTGTATGATTTGGATTCAATTTTATGGTAGAGTTGAATCATTTGTTTGTTTTTTGCCAAAAAAAGAGGAAGTTCGTGCTGGTCAAAAATATATTTACCTCTGGCCGGTTTCAGCAAGATGGTTAATGCCATATACTCTTCGTGTACCCACACATAATCAAAACGTTTAAATAAGGTTTCAAAAAAGACCCTTAACCAAAATTCAAACATCTTAAGAGGGAGTAGTTTTGCAGATGGGAATATTTTTCTTGTCCAAAGTTTGTAAACTTTAAATAGAACGCCGTATTGTGAGATTCCCTTTTCCGATTTATTAATTGTATAATTTGCCAAAATTATAACATTAAAGCCTAATTTTTTTAATGAAATGGCTTCTTTCCTTATCCTGTCATCGTAATCGAGACCGCTGGTGCGTACCAGCATGAGTATTTTTTTCATTGTCTACCTTGAGATGGTCTAGTAGTCAAGACCAAATTAAAATCTTTTTTAAGGTGTATTTCATTTAACATTCTGCACCCGCTGGTAGCTGATAATAAGCCTCGAAGGGCGTATCATATACTCCCAGGCTCTGATGTAGCCTCTCTTCATTGTATTTCCGGATAAATTCCCCAATGCTGGCTCTGCATTCAGCTACCGTCTCATAGCACTTGGTATAAACCTCCTCATACTTTAATGTCCTCCAGAACCTTTCAATGAAAATATTATCAATCACACGGCCTTTCCCATCCATACTGATCTTTATCTCCTTCCCCTGGAGTATAGAGAGAAACTCCGAGCTGGTAAACTGGGCTCCCTGAACGGTGTTGAAGTATTCCGGACAGTCACCCTCCAGAGCCTCTTTCAGGGCCTCACAGCAAAAACCAGACTCTAACGTATTGGATAGCTGCCAGGAGATTATATAACGACTGAAAACATCCATCACTGCTATTAAATAAACAAACCCATGTTTCAATCGGATATAGGTAATATCGGCTGCCCAGACTACATTTGGACGATCTATATCTACTTCCCGGAGCAGATAAGGATAAATCTGATGGTCCTTGGCTGGAATACTCAATCTCTTCCTCGGATAAATCGCCTCTACCTCAAGAAGCCTCATCAGACTCCTCACCCTGAACCGTCCAACTCTATATCCACGACGTCTAAGCTCCCGACTCATCCTCCGGCTGCCATAACTTGGAAAATCCAGGTAAATCTTATCCATCTCCTCAAGAATACGTTGATCCTCCTCCGAAGGCCCAACCCGTTCATAATGGAGAGAAGACCGGTTGAAAGAGATGATCTCGCACTGTCTCCGTATACTCAATGCCTGGTTATCCTTTTCTACAAACCCTTTCTTTACAGGCTCTGGAGCTGCTTGTACTTCTTTTTTAGAAACTCAAGTTCTATGTCCTGCTCCCCAATTTTCTTGTACAGCTTATCTATCAACTCCTTCATCTCTTCTACCTCAGGCTCCTGCTTCCCTGAAAATACACCACCTGCGTTCTCTAAAAGCTGCCTCTTCCACTTCATTATCTGGTTAGGATGAACCTCAAACTGAGCTGCTATCTCAGAAATGGTCTCCTCTCCCTTGACCGCCTCCAACGCCACCCTGGCTTTGAACTGGTCATCGTAAGTCTTCCGTTTTTTCATCTGTGTTTCCTCCTATCATATTCTAAGGAAACACACCTTATTTTGCGACTACTTTTGGTCTGAATAGGCTAGACCATTATATCCTACATATCCTAATCCAATTATCCCCACTGTGGCTTGATTGGATTCGATTTTCTTCAATAATTCTTCAGAAGTATTCATTTATATTTACAATTTAGCCTATGTTTGAGGTACTACCCATTTTGAGGAACTAGAGCAAAAATTTCAAACTCTATATCATTTAATCGAGATAAGGTCATTATTTCTTTTCGAATTCTATCATCATATTGAAGACCTTGAGTATATAAAATAAGAGCAACCTTTAATTTTTCTTTCTCCATTTAATATAAGTTGTTATATTTATCTCATCTACGAATTCAGAGTAAACTATCAATGTTTTCGATTGGGTAAGAATGCCATATGATGGCGAAACGGTATCATCCTTTATTTTCATTTTCAATTCATTGGTACATTCAATACTCATTTCAACATCTACCGCATCATTATAAATTGTACAAACAGAATTGCCTTTTGGATAAATATTCATTTCTGGAGCTAAATGAAAGAACATTTCCATTTCGTGATTCCCTGTTGTCTTTATCCGGTCTTCAATTTTCAACAATGATGCGTTGGAATATAAATAAAAAGTACGCTGGTGTTTTAATTTATCGTCATTACCTGTCACCATTTGATATTCCCCTTGACATATTGCGAAATCATTTTGTTGAGCAATAAATAAACTTCTCGGGAATGGAAAATCACTACCAACAAAGACATTTTTTTCATTGAGATTATATTGGTTTCTGCCATCGATCACAATTGTATTATGCTTTTTTGTGGATCTAAATTCGATATTTGCTTTTGCATTTGCTGTATAAATATACGCTCCGGGATCAACGAGTACATCATTTTCTCCTATAGCCAATTCGAACGATAAT
>Ga0208824_1002931_pt1 | contig 12366 bp, 10 predicted proteins | sample AD_JPNTR3_MetaG_FD_184447 | JGI IMG/M metagenome (GOLD analysis project Ga0208824, IMG submission 184447) | Active sludge microbial communities of municipal wastewater-treating anaerobic digesters from Japan - AD_JPNTR3_MetaG (SPAdes) (version 2) | ecosystem: Engineered > Bioreactor > Anaerobic...
CCCTTCTTAATCGAGGTCTTTTTCCTACAACTCCAAGCGTTGAACACTTTAAAGCTCTACCATGTCGCAATCCCTTCTTAATCGAGGTCTTTTTCCTACGCTCAAACTTTCCGTCATTGGCTTTACTGCCAGTGTCGCAATCCCTTCTTAATCGAGGTCTTTTTCCTACCTTACTTATCTAGGATTTGTTATCTAAGTCAGAAAGGTCGCAATCCCTTCTTAATCGAGGTCTTTTTCCTACACAGAGCCATGGACTATTGCGAGGGCTTTGTCCCTGTCGCAATCCCTTCTTAATCGAGGTCTTTTTCCTACTCCGTCAGTGATTGCAGTTGCGACCTGGTGAAAACCTGTCGCAATCCCTTCTTAATCGAGGTCTTTTTCCTACTCAATCATAGCTTTCAGGGCAGAGAAGGAAAACAAGTCGCAATCCCTTCTTAATCGAGGTCTTTTTCCTACCGCGATGCTTTGTAAATTATTAAATATCAGTAGATTACAAAGCCCCTTGGCGGGTTTTGCATTCACTCCACACATTATTGATGAAATATTTCTGAAATATTTCATTTTTGTTACTGATGCGAACATAATATTAACCGCTTACCTGAAAGAAAGCAATGAAGTCCCGGGTAGTGCAAACACGAATCCCCTTATGTATGTATAATTATCTGGCTCTTACTTTGTAATGATGTATTTACCAAGGCCAAATGAGGTCCCTTTGCCGACATGCAGAAGTTCTCCCGCCTCGAGAAGCGGTTTGAAGGGAGTTATTGGTCCATAATATACTATGTCTCCAATTAACCCCCCCAGCTTCATCCGCGTCTTTTGCCTGTTAGAATACCTTTCCCAATCGTGCCACTGGAGCTGGTTAAGTCTTATCCCCACCTTCTTAGCTTCATTAATGATTTCCCGGTGATCCCAGCCTGGCTCATGCCCCACGCCATGAAAATAATTCAGAAGGAAGAGCCTTCTTAAGAGGTTAGTAATCAAAATGTAAAAATGCAAGTCAACTACGCTATCTCTCTGGTATTTGATTCGAACAGGGGTGACGAAATGCAGAGCTAATTCCTCATTTTCAACCACATCAAAAGTGTAGGTCTCAGGGATTTCGATTTGCTTTACGCTTCCTGTAGTTAAATGTCTGCTGGCTGGCTCATAAATATTTAATTCATTGCAGATAACTTTCTGGAGGGCGTATTTTCTTTTTCCCTTTCCAATTCCCAGTTCTCCCAACCTTTCAAAGGCCAGCACGAAATAAGGTAGATATTTCACTGCCCTTCCAATTAAGACCAGGCCGAACTCAAGCCCCTCTCCCGTTTTTAATTCTGTTCTCCTATCCAGGGGAGGCTCAATGACAAAAGGATGAGGGATAGCTTCATACTGCCCAAAACCAGGGATGCTCGTTTCTCCAGGTGGGCTGGTTTCGAAGATATAAGAATAGGCGCAGGTCTGTTTTAAATTACAATCAGTGCACTGCCTGTCCCGAAAAACACAGATTGCTTTTTTAAAGGCATGTCCAAAACCACCGCGTAATGTTGATCCCTTATAGGGTGGTAGTTGCGCATCTTCCAGGAAGCTTATAACAAATTTGTAGCTCTGATATTCAATGATCATCTGCGCTTCTAGCCACTTTTTATTTTAAAGGCAATAGCCGGATGACAATCACTTTCCAGCCTTAAGCAGGCTTTTTTAAAAAGGGTCATGGTCAAAAATTACTATTTCGCCGGTCAAAGGGGAGCGGTAACTTAGACTTTTCACTCTGCCATGCAGAGCATGGCCCAGTTTTAAATATAACCAGATTGGACCCTGACCATAAAGTACAACATCATTTCCTTCTCCAGCCAGCTTAAGCGTCTTGTTTATGTAAGTGTTTATATTTTTGAGTTTTGCTTGCTCCCTATAGAGTGAACGGACATTTATTTCGACTTTCATGCTGTTTCTCCGGTCAAAATTCTTTCAGCTTCTTCAATATATTGTTGGACTTTTCTTTGAGCTTTTTCCGGGTTAATTTCCTGTGTGTTCTTTTTAGTTAGAGCATGAGCTGTTCTATTTCTGTATTGGGCGACAGAATCCCAAAATTTATAAAGAGGTTCTTCTTTTGTCATTCGATCTGCATTCAATTCGCTTTCAATTTCTTCTCTTTTCTCTCCATCATAGGGGTCGAGGCTTTTTTCCATACAAACATAAGTTATTATGGCCTCTCTTAGGACCAGAAGGGCTTGACTAGGATGCCTGTTGTCATTATACCAGCGAGCGATCTCAAGTTCGGCCCGCCATTCCGGAGAGATTTTAAATCTTTGTGCCATTTTTTCTAGTCGGTCTTTCATATAGAGGAGTGGGCGAAAATAGGCCCTCGCTTCATCGATTAAAGCTTGGTCCTTAAGCAGTGAATCCAGATCTTCTGCAATTCGGTTTAGCTGAGGAATATAGGTCATCTTAGTGATCGCTGTCAGAGTATTTAAAGTTTTCTCTAACTTTTTTAGAGCTGGTGGCTGGACCCGTTTCGATTCCCATAATTGCCTTTCTTTCTGGCCTAAGAGCTCTGATATATCTTCCGGGTCCCCGTATTTCTCAAGAGAATTCATGCTGTTGATAAATCCAAGAAGGTCAAGGAGAGGAGCCAGATCCACGATCTTACTCTCCATAGTTTGATTATCGATAAAGCCATAAAATATGTTATGGATACAAACGTCTTTATTTATAAATTCGATAAATCTAGCCAGAATAACTACAAAGAAGGGAACGGAACGGAAACAATGGGTGATATCAAAAATTAGTTGATTTTTGGATTGACCCTGGCCAGACCCTTTATTCAAAGTTTTTAAATTTTCGGCCATAATATCAAAGATCTGCCAGAGCTCAGCCTCATCTTTCCCGGAGGGGATTATTATTTTCTTATAATCTAAGCCGGCTAATAAGTCCCATCTTGATTCTTCTGTTCCGACAACATAAATCTGGTCAGGCTGAAAGTGCTCTTTTATCGGCCCTATCGACAGTTTCGATTTGAATTCCTGGCCATCAAGTTTATAGGTAACCTCACGATAATCACCCTTACCGAGGAAACTAATTAAAGTTTTCATCTGATCTCCTGATTAAAGCAATAAAATTAGCAGCTTTTTAAACTGTCAGCTGCCAGGTATAGCTAAATTTGTTTTAACTGCACAAACCCCATTTCTTTTCGCCCAGTGCCGCGCATTAATCTCTTTTTGGTTCTGGCCGGTCTTAATCCATAGTTTCTAATATTTAGCTCCTCAGCCAGAATGAGCAAAGAAACTGCATATCTGGATGAACCCTGTCCAAGTCTCAGGAGATAAGGCTCTTGCCCGGAATCAACATCCTCTTTCGCCGCTACTTTCTTATAAAAGTCATGGCAGATGTCGAGGATTTGTGTTTCTGAATACTTGCAATTGACTGATTTCAACTCAAACTCCAGCGTTACGCCTTCTTTAAGGCATTCATACCTAACAGGTATAGGTCCTCTTGTTTTGGCTCCAATGACCTCACAGACTTCGGCCTGCAGGGAATCTTCAGGGTTAAGTAGATTACTGTCCGAAACCGATAGCAGATTAAGGAAACGATCCCTTTTAAGATTAAGGTGGCCCTCTTTGGAAAGTTGACGGTAAGCTCTGTCCAGAAGGTCCGTGTAACGAGCCCTTTGATTGAGTTCAATGCTTTCATTCCTGGCTATTTCTTTGAGGGCTTGATAAATAAGGGCCGAAATTATAGCCCCTTTGATTGAGCTTCCGGGAACGTAGGGGCGACCTGCGCTCTTAATAAAAGATTTGATATTGATATATTTCTGGTTTCTAAAGTCTGCGGTAGCCGGGATGCTATATAGCAGATGACGACTCAGCAGTTTTTCATCGGTTTTATGTTTTCCGTCACTTATAATATCACCCAGATACCGTGACGTGCCTGCTTTTATAATAAAATTTTCGCGGTAAGCATTAAAGCCCGGATCGAGGAAGAGTTTTTCCATGTCCACGACGTTAACCCGGCCTGCCTCTTTGTCAACATAATATTCAGATGGCGACAGATCTGAACCGGAAGAGATATGAACAGGTGATAACACTTTCATACTGAGCTTCATGTTTCCTCCAACCTGCAGGGGAATGAAAAAAGGAAGCCATAACGATATACTGGATGAGCTTTAAAAATATCAGGAGCAATATTTTCGAGCCGGCCGATTCGCTGGCCTTTATGGCTGAAGACACAGCCCTCAGTAAAAACTCTGATTGATCGGCGGCGTAGAGATCTATTAAGAGGAGAAAAAATATAGCCTTTTCTCTCTTCCAGTTCATAGAAGCTTTCGTCAAGGCCAGCTATTTCTTCAGGGCGGGGGAAATAAGCAGAAAGCGAGTAAGCAGCATTAGGTTCAGCAATATGAAGAGGTTCAAAATCCAGAAAAACCGGTTGCCTGAACAAGCCTTTGCCACAGGTTCTATCTCCGCCGATACCTTCGTCGCACATTAATCTAAATAGAGCTTCAATTTTTTGTTGCCATTTTTCGTTCCTGACTTCAACCAGAATGAATAAACCAGCATCCTGTGCATAGGTAACCTGACCGAAGTGGAAAAAGTTTTCCCCTGGATGGTTATTTAACCTATTTAAAGCAACCCGAGGGATGTCCTCTAATTGCCAGTATCTATCATCAAGTTCTAGCTCGTGGCGAAGGGCATCCGACTTTTCTGCATCATCATTCTGACTTGCTTTAGTTTCTTTTTTAATCAAAGGGAGACATCTTAGATTCTGATCGGTTCCGAGTTTGTTCTTTAAATTCTCAAGTTTCTCGCCTGATAGAAGTCGGAAGAGTAGTGTCTGATTGACAAATTTAAGTTTCTTCAGATCTTTATCGGTGGCGAGTTGATTCTTAGGAAGAGGAAAATATAAATCATCTCCCCGGCGGGGGAAGGCAGAACTGAGGAGAAAAGGCGGATCGCCGTCCTTAAACTCTGTGAGCAGGCTTTCCACCTCGCCATAAAGTAAAAGGTGACAGTGGCAGAGAGCTGAAAAAATTGTATCAGACGGAATATAAGTTCGGCTTCCTTCCAGCCACTGCTCCCTCTGGCCAAGGTGCAGAGAACTTCTTGGCGATAATTTTATAAGCAGATATTTCATGTCAGCCCTGGTTCAATTTGTCCAAAAGTTTTTCGAAGTTTCTTACAATCTCGGCCGGGGTAAAACCTAGGTCCTTGTTGATTACTCTCTCCGCAGTGAGTTCAACCTGACCCTGTTCATAATCCTCTTTTCTATTCCAGAAGATATTTATATCCTTAAAGCAAACCCGACCATACCCGCGAGAACCCATGCCACCAAGATAATCATGCTCGAGGAGTTCTAGAGCCTCGAAAACATTTTTCAGAATCTTCTTGTCTTCAGGTTCGAAAACGTTGTAAATCAGTTCGACATCTTTGAATCGGGCTCCGGCTGGCACCCTTTCTATTTCACGGAGGCTGCCAGTGAGGGCAGTACCTTTTATGCGATCAATACCAGTTTCAAATTTTGACTCGGTATAAGGGAGTTCGAGATTTTCTCTCATTTCTTCGGTTATACTCTCTTCATCCAGATAGGCATCACAAACATAGAGTCTGGTCAATGTTGGGATAGACATTGACTTGTCTCCGGCAATACCCCAAATTTTACAGACCGGGCAGGTGGAATACTCTTCTTCGTTTCTGCATGTATGTCCACTTATCTGGTCATTAGTCTTGGAATTCCAGAAAGAAGGATTATTTGCAGCTAGCTTCTTTTCTATTAGAGAACGTAGCTTGCCCTTTAGTGATGATCCCGGTATGTAGGGCTTGCCCCAGGGGTCAGTGATGACATTTAAATCAATGCCACCGATTTTTAGCCCGCTCTTCGAACCACCTATACGCAGGCCTGTTTTGATTTCAATCTGGCCCTTTATAATTATTTTTCCTATTAAACCAAATGCTTGAGACGCTAGTGTATTATTCTCCATTGTTTCCTCCTTGCTTGCTTCCATGATATTTGTGATAAGCGACAATCGCTTCAACAAAGTTTTTAAAATTAGCAAAATTATCCTTGTTAGTTTTTTTAATTAAAACTTCGAGGAGATGTCGAAATTCTCTTATTTTAGCCTTTGGTCCCTGGCGGCCAGCGGCATAAGCCAGCTTTGGTCTGAGAAGCTGCAGCTGTGTTGGGTTAAACTCTTTCATTTTCTGAATTTCGGTCAGAATCGTTCTTATTTGTGAAGTGCTAAGTGCTTCGTTTCTCCCGCCTTTAATATAGAATTGAGCGAGTTCTTCAGCATATTTGTTCAGTTCAAAAGCATCTCCTCCGAGAATTTTTTCGATTCTCTTTTCATCAACATTGCTCGTTTCTGGCGGGTTAGGCCTTTGTGACGGATACTGCCTGTTATAACTCATTGTTGCCTCCTTTTTCCAGTTACCTGGTTAGATAGTCTGCCACTCTTGTGGCGATATTAAGATATGGATAGATTTCATACTCTGTTACAACCAGTTTAACCAGTTTGTTCAATTTTTCCTGAGCGATTTCATTGGTTTTAAATTGAGCGGTAATTTTTCTAATGGCGTAGTAAAGCCTCCAGACTCTTTCCAGGCTGATTTTTTTGTCTGCCTTCAGTTCCTTTTCCTCATAAATACTGTAAAGAATGGTCAAAAGAGACCGCGGAGCTTTTAATCCATTTTCCCCAGCTACCAATTCTTCGGTCAGCTGAATTATATCTTTAAGGCGATTGAAACTCTCCCAGGGAAGAGCCACATCAAAAATAGTCAGCTTATTTCTTCCTTCCTCTTTTGCCCTGTCTTCTGCTAATTTTGCTTCTTGCGCAGCCTGATAGATTGGGAATTTCTCTGTAGGGGCGAGATAAATTCCGGCCGAAAGGCTGAGTCGATCTGAGGTAAATCGTCGGAAATCTTTATATATCATATTGGCCAGCTCCAGCATTTCTGACCAGGGACCAATCATAAAAAGGTCATCGCCGCCTGAATAAGCTGTGTAAATATGGCTGGTTATTGTTCGGTCCTCATCTAAAGAACTATTATTATGGTAATCTTCTTCTATCGCTTCCAGCTGGCTGATTCGCCCGTTAAAATAGGCAGAAATCATAAAGCTCAGCATGTCCACACGAGAGATGGTTTTATTTTTGCCCAGACCATCCATAAAAAGTTTGCCGAGGCGGTCAACATCAGCCCTGAGCACACCCCATTTTCTGATTCCTCTGGCTGTTTCGGCCATTTTTTCCAGGGTGAGAACCTTGTCATCTGGCCCATAGGTCTTCTTTGGTACAAACCAGTAACCCAGAAAACGGCCGGCAAAATCTGTCGAATTGATAAGGAAGGCCTTCTCAAATTGCAGTCCTGAAGCCTGAATATCAACCTCGTCTAAAAATCTAGCCTCATAACCAAAAGAATTTATAACCTGATACCATTTGAGACCGCGGGAGGGAAGATTTTTTGCCTGAACTGGCTTGAGAGCGATAGCAGCGGCGGTTTTTAACTCATCAGCGAGAGAAATGAAACTCTGGCACATCGAACAGTTTTCTTCATCGTCTTCTTCAAGTTCCTGTCCACAAATCTGACAACCCCGTTTTTCTCCACCTTCCTCATAAGGTCCAAAAACCTCTTTAAAGACTTCTTCTGACTCGCTCTGACTTAAAAGGGAAGAGAACTTCCTCCTTTTTTTGATCGCTAATTCTTGGCCCAGAATCACCCATCGGTCAGCAAAATTCTCCGAAAAATCAACGTAGGTAAGAGGTGCGGCAGAGATGGCCACTGCCAGCTTGCCCCGGTGAGCTCGAAGTAAAATTGAATCAAAGTCGTTCTGAATTTTTGTGATTTTTTCTGTCGAGTTGTTCAAGGCTGGAAGTAGCAGATAAAAATTTCCTCCACCGCAATAAAGGATATTACATTCTGGAAGGTTAAATTCGTCCAGAATTCTCCTGGCCAGAACCTCGGAGATTAACTGAAGGTAAAAAGACCTGGCCCGCAGTCCTTTAAGTGCCTTTTCTGAAGTCACCTGATAAATAAAATCCTGAATGCCGGAAATATCGCCACCGAGAAGAAGTAGATCTGCTCTTTGAAGTTCATCGCCCGGGGCTTTCTTTTCTTTATGATAAGAAACGATGCTGGCTTTTATCCGGTCGATAAGTTCCTCGTCGATTGTACCGGTCTGGTCGAGTTGATAAAGGCAGGCGGTTATCGCGGCCACGCTTTTCAAGTGATGGAAAAGAGATATATCAGCCAATTCCTTATAAGCAGCTGAGGGAATGAGGATCGTATCTTTCTGGAGTAGATAATAAAGTTGTGTTAAAAACTCTTCTTCCCGCAGAGACTTTAAATCGAGGATAAATTTATCCCAGAGACTCTGATATGTTTCAGTCTGGAAGGCCTTGGCCTTATCATCAACAGGAAAAAGGCATCTCATGGCGGGATCGAGTTGGCCCAAGGGAAGATAACTGTCCTTCTTAAACTTCTTATCCTTATCGTTATTGTCCTCATTCAGACTTAACTGGCTAAAAATAGAAATTAAGGGTTCTGTTTTGGGGTTGGTAGTTTCGTCAACATCTGATCGTGTTCTCTCTCCGGCTGAAAGCCAGTCGGCCAGTTCTATCATCTTGGCCAGATAACGCTGCCTTGGTTCGTTGGCGTTTTCAGGAACATGATGAAGAGCCGCCAGGTGTCCGACCCTATCGAGTGCCGGTGGTAGATATTCCCTGAAAAATTTATCGGTCATGGCCGAGTGGTAGTAATAATATTTAGGATTTTGTTCGCTACCAAATCTTTTTGTATAGTTGTCAAAGGCAAACGCATCTCCTGAATTACCGGCCAGATTCAGCTTAAATCCTGCCCGCTGGTAGAATTTCCCGATATCATGCAAAAGTGCAGCTAAAATCAATTCTTGATATTCTGTAAGTTTTTCCGTCATGTTAATGTCCTCTAAGAGATTTATAATTTATAAAGTTTTCGGCATCAAGAAAAGAAATATTTCTGAAATATTTCTTTTCCAGGCTAAAGAATGTTTATTTTTGTTTTTTCCACTCTCAACCCATATCGGCTTCCCCCATAGATTTTCTGGCAATTAATCTTGCATATCGTAAACAAAAAATCATTCTCCACTTGTTTCTCAATTTGCCAGTTGATCTTGGTAATGTATTGTCGGACCACTTCTGGTGCGAGGCCAGATTTCCATTTGTTTAAAAATGATGACCACTTGGACTCGTCGCAGGCAGTTATCCGGATAAAATCATCTTTGAACTTAGCCAGGTTATTCGGGCTAAAAAGCTCTGGTAGTTCGGCGTAGCAATCCTTGCAGTCGAGACAATAGGGTTCATCAGGCTTTCTGCAATTCGATAATTTTTGCCTTAAGAAAACAATATAAACGAACATCAGCCTCGGAGGGAGCTGAAAGAAATGGTCACTTACTTGTACCCTTCTTAGAGTCCTTTCCACCATCAACTCTGGCTGAACCAGTGCAGTTTCTATTTCGGACTGGCTTTCTGCTACCAATTCCTTAAACGAGTTGCCTTTGAGCCTGAGCTTCTTACCCAGGCGGATGAAAGGCAGATCAGCCAGATAAATTTTAGCCTGATTGGTATCAAGCCAAATCTCCTCGCCATCTTTAGTTAGAACTTTAATTTTTCTTCTGGCTCTCGGCTTGTAATAGAAGTCAGGATTTGATTCGAATTCCGGGGAAACAATGACGTGATAAAGTTTGTCCCAGGGCCGACCAAAAAGTTCGAGACTTCCTCCGAGATAAAAACTCATTGTCTTTCTTCCGCCAGCTATAGAGCAGTGTAAACGATTTCCATTGTCCTTGGTCATCTGGCGAATGAAGGAAGTGATCAAATCGGCCAGAGCTTCATTATCTTCTTCTGTCTTAATATCATCTATTTTCTCTCCGTGTGGAGTCTGAGGGATAAGAAAATTACTGTCATCGAAAGAAATGGGCGGAATTTCATATTCATTAAAGAGGTTCTTCAATATACCTCTTTCTATAAGGTTGTCTTTTATAACAGTTTTCCCAAGCCTGGTGGTAATAATATAAAGCTCATTGGGATAAACTGGCGGTCTAGACATAGCCAGAGCATAAATTGTTTCAGTTATGACCTGAGGTGAAACCCCACCGGCAAAAATATAAATTTCCTTAAAGGCTCTCATCTTTAAACTTAGGAGCTATTATCTATAAAGCAGAAAGGCAAAGTCAATAAAAATAAGAGTCTGAATAAGAAAATTACCAGCTGTTAAGACTAAAAACCAGGTTTTGATTCCAGTTTATACCATGGATTTCTATATATACTTTCCTGTTTTTTCAGATTCAGCAGTTTTGAATCCTTTTTGAGGTATCTGTTTAGGTTTACGGGTGCCGGGAATATCCATAATTATATTTGTTTTTTATGTCTGCTCTTAATTAAATATTAAAAGTGTCTTCAACCTCTTTCATCAAAGCCCAGGACGCCTTCTATCAGCTGCCAGTTATTCTCCCACTTCTCCGGCAAAAGGTCTAAGCGAAATCGCCTTTCCCAATTATCGGTCCCGTGAGCAGGATGATTGAGGCATAGCCTTCCCACCTCGCTTTTTAAAGCGATCCAATAGCGGGGTAGTTCATTCTTTTTTGGCGAGCCAAGCCAGACAAAAACAGCAACCTGGTTCTCAGGCGCACTAACCCACTTTTCATCGGTTTCTCTCAAAATGAAGGTGGATGAGCGATCTGGATGACATGATTTGACCTGAATAAAGCAGAGTTTATTGCCACCTTTTGCCCCGGCCAGCAGGTCATCATCAGAAAAGTTTTCTGGCAAAAGAGCATTCGGAATACCGCGCTTGGACAATTCTGCTGCTACGTATAATTCGCCAGCATGACCGCCAAGTTTCTTTTCCCATTGAGGTGTTCGCATTTTTCCCCTCCCTAAGGCTTTAAGAATGATAGATTGATTAAAAAGTTAGTTGGTATTGGAAATTACTTGAGACTACTTTTAATGATCATGTTTTCCTATCTTTAAATATTTCCAGGCTTTATCAAGCCCGGTTAAAATTTATGAACCCATTCTTTAAATAGCTCAGGTGCTTTTCGGCGAAAGGCCTCGTAGGTCTCCCTGTCCATCGGCTCATCATGAACCCAGCTATTTCTGTATTTTGAACTTATAACATTTAGGTCGTCAGCCAACTTTTCAAAATCACCTTCGGTCACTTTAGGAAAGGTATTTTTAACGTGAACTTTGAGCCAGTTATTATTTTTGATTTTTGACTCTGCGGCACGCAGAATAAAGGCGAATGTCCCTAGCGTCTTCTTGTACGGAGAAGCTTGGGAACCTTTTAAATTTTTCTTTGATGCAGCTTGTATTTCTTGCAGCGGCTTAATAACCTTTTCTTCGACCCATATTTCGACTGCCTTGCTCAGGCAGATGCCAGCAGCTGTGAAATCGAAGTCCCGCAGATCGCAGTGATGTTGATAGCTATACTCAGAATTGGCTATTTCATTTTTTACTCTTTCTGGCAAAGGATCCCAGGAGTCTCCATAAAGTTGCTTGAGCTGCGGTATATATTCGGCGAGCCCTTCTCGAGCAGCTTCTTTCTTTGTGGTTTTGGGTTGTGCTTCAAATAATATTCGCTCTTCAGGATCATCGAAATATTCCTTATGGATGAATTTATCATGGAAAAGTTCTGGAGGTGCTTTTTTATCACAAAGAAATTCGCTCCTGAAAAACCGTGCCGAATTAATCAGTGTCTCTGGTCCTGCTTTTAATTTATAGGCCCGATTAAAGCAGGTAGCATGTTTGCTAATCAATCCCCAATCAAAGGCATCCTGATAGCTTTCTTCAGAAAGAAGATCAACCAGTTTTACCTTGTGCCCTGAACCCGCCTCTTTGGCCAGATAGCAAATTATCTCAGCCAGCAAATCACGCCAGATTGTCTGAAGGCCTTTGCCATTATCCATAATTCTATCGGTAAAATGGCAGGTGTATTCCTGTATCGGATCGAAGGGTGAGACCAGGCCGTAAAGCCCAGAAACGATGAGCACCCGATAACGGCCGCAGCTTCTCTGCCATAATTTTAGAGTGTCATCATCTGATAAATTTCCTCTGACTTCACGAAAGAATCTTCCGATATATCTCAGGCAGGCTGGAAGGTAAAGGCCGCTATAATCGTCGCCACCAAAGTCCGGTCCATTGACGAGACCTCTGTTAACCGGATCATAGCCGCGATTTCCCTGTTTTCTTTCCATATCGCAAAGCTTCATCGTCTTGATGTAATGTAAGACCAGGTGCCGGGTCTTTAAAAGTCTGCCGTGAAGCTCGCTGTCTTGCAACCACGGGATCGGATCTGTCCCGGGCGCCATCGGCCGGCCATAAGGCATCTTATGATCTGAGCAGGAAATTAAGATAAGGTC
>Ga0208824_1002942_pt1 | contig 12324 bp, 2 predicted proteins | sample AD_JPNTR3_MetaG_FD_184447 | JGI IMG/M metagenome (GOLD analysis project Ga0208824, IMG submission 184447) | Active sludge microbial communities of municipal wastewater-treating anaerobic digesters from Japan - AD_JPNTR3_MetaG (SPAdes) (version 2) | ecosystem: Engineered > Bioreactor > Anaerobic >...
ATCGTTACCTTCAGGATGGTCAAGTTCACCTAACAATTATCTTTTTTCTATTTTTGGTTTCAATTTATTTATTTCTCTTACAACCTAATCTTTAGGATATACTCTATTGTTTCTATTTCTAACATCGCATTCTTGAAATTTTTAATATTATCTAACACTTTCGACATCACCGATTTGTTTATTTTCAACGATTTTAAATTATTCTTGTAAAATTTAATTTTCTTGAATTATTGTTTTTGTCATTTTTTATAAACCCCCTTCTAAATATTAACATTAAACATTTACATAATATAAGTTTAATATATATTGTTAAAATAATATATTTTCTGTAATTTTTCTAAAAAGATACTTAACAGAATATTATTTATATGGTATTATTAATAACACAGTATTTTTTTATATTATATGTTTCATATTATAAATTTTATATTCTATTATTAAGTTATATAGTTAGATATTACAAACGTATTAATTTATATTACTATGATATTAAAGTTAACAAAAACAAAATATTTAGAAAAAAACTTACATCTGAAATAGAAAGGGGGATGTTATAGATGAAAATATTTGTACTATCAGATTTACATCATAGGAAAATAGATGAAAGTTAATTAGTAAAGAGTATAAAGTAGTAATAGTAAAACAAATCACCAAACGATTCTGTACTTTAGATTGTTAATGGTGATGTTATTGATGACACAAAGTCATTATCTATATCATCATTAAATTTTGTTTAGTTTATAAAATAATTGTTTAATACAGTAATATACAATCAAGGTAACCATGATATTTCATTAACAAAACAATAGGAAAATAAGAATTATAGTTTTCAGTCCTTTATTAAATCTATTCAATTAATTTCAACGTAACCTAAATAAGAGAAAATTAATTCAGTATTATCAAATGTTCAGACATATCAAGTATAGAATATTATTTTTCATGTATTTAATTATATGAAATAACCATAAGACAAAGTTGAAGAACAGATATTATCGTATATAGATAAAATATATTAGACAAAAGAACAAATACATTTATTTTTCTTTCATCATAATTTCGTTGAGATGGATTAAAGATTTGGTATTATAGGTTCAAACAATTCGATTAGTCTTGAAAGAATATATACGTAAATTTATCAGAAAATTTTATCTAAAAGTAGATTTAAAATTATATTAGGTCATTATCATTAACATTTAGAATTACCGTAGTATAATTAAGTGATTGTTGGTTAATATCCTACAAGTTTCAAGGAATAAGTTAGTAAAATTGATTAATTTGATGAAAGGTATGGTTATATTATTTTTGATACAGACCATTTATATAATTAAAATAATGAAATTGTATATACTTTTTACCCGTGGTTATATAAAACGTTTTATTTGAAATATGAATCTATAAACGATTTTAAGAATGATTAATAAAATATTATATCAGTTTGTAATAAAAGTGAAAATCCAAATGTTAAAATAAAAATAAGAATAATAGTACAATCATTGAATGAATATGATGAAATTAAAAAGATTCAATCTAATTTAATTGAATAATAGAGAAAAAATAACAAGATTTTAGAGTTAAATATTACACCGATATTTAATTTTAGTATTAAGTCACCTACAATAGACAACGATAATACGTAACTTGATGATAATTAAAACGATTTATTACATTAAGAAAACGAAATTGATGATAACGTACAATTATAACCACCAATTGAATTTTTGATTAAAAGTTTACAATAGTTGAAACTTGAACTGTTGAAATAACAAGATACAAATACAGAATAAGTAACTAATAATGAAATACAAAAAGAATTGTTAGATTTAATATTAGAATAGAAATAAGACAATACATAGAATAATAACATTAAAGACAAAATTTAGATAATCGATAATATAATCAAATTCTATGAAGATTTTATGTAATTAATTTAGAAACAAGAACAATCGTATACAATTTCTGAAACTTTGTGAAGGAGGGTGGTAAGATGTTTAATAATTAATAATAGTATTTTATAATATATCCATCAGATGTTTTCTTCTTATAAAATTATTAGAACGAATTGAAGTCTAAATTAAAATATACATAACAGATTAAGTAAATATAACAATCGTATGAATACGTGTTTTTCTATAACAAAATAAGTGAACACAATCGTCAAAACATTGTTAATATATGTAATAAATTTATTGATTCATTGAAAGATATTGATATTAATTTGTATGAATAATTTACAAGTGTTGTATAAAAGTAATCAGAAACAATGAATTAAATTGTAGAAATAATTACTTCACTTTAGTATGATAGTGTTACTACAAACACAAAACAAATAGAAAAGAAGGTGATTTATAATATTCTAAAATAAAATAATAAATGGAAAAACAAAAGTACGTATAAAATTAAAACAATTCTTTCTACATTAGACAAATAGAAACAAAAACAAGTTTATGATAACTAAATAAAATTTTATAACGATATATTAGAAATATCAAAATAAATGAGTAAATATATATAACAAATTGAAATATTATAAAATCATTCACCTGAACAACAAAGAGAATTGTATATATTATAATAGGATAATATTAATTTTACATAATATATGTAACAAAAAAACAATATTATAGAAGATACATCAATATATTATAACGAACTATATAATAGGTTAATAAATATGTTTACTGATTCTTAGACATAATTTACACAAGAAACAAATTTATTGATTGATAAAATAATATAAAAATAACAAAAAGAAAAGTCAACAAGTGTCAATGTTTTAACTATTATAACTATATAACGTGATAATAATTTATCAGAGAATGAAAATAAAAACAATTACGGATATATCAAAATAAAATAGTAAAATAGTTATGAAAGGTTTATTAATCAATATAGTAATTTATCTATTTTACAGTAAGATTCATAATATGATTAACACACAAACATTAATATATAACTAAATTATTTTAACCATATATTCTACGATATTTAATTATAATATTAGATAGAATATTATGTAAATTTTATTAGTGATATTATACAATAAACTATAGATGTAAATACAAATGAATTAAAACAAATTAAATTTGTAAATTAAATTATAATGTCTAAAAAGTAAAAAAGTAATATATTAACATAAAGAAAAGGATAAGTATAAATGAATCAATTTTAGTAATAAATATAAGATTATTTTTCGATTAATTCAACAATGAATTACATAAATTCATCATCAAAGGAAAATCAACAACCTAAAATTAATATATCTTAAAATTTATTATTTAATTATATTACATAATTTTATTTCTTTAACTTGATTGAAAATTCATAAAGAAAATAAGAAGGAGATGATTATTATGGGTAGAAAGAAAGAGTCATAAACGAATGAGGAAGTAACATTACAACAATCAGATGAGATTTTGTAAATTAGGTAAGAAATTGAAAATTCAGTTAAACAGTTATCACCTGAATAGTTAATCACAAAAACACGTGATAACATATTGAGAACTGGATATGTTTTGTACGATGAAGTTATTGGTGGTATTCCATTAGGATAAATTATTTCGATATAATCATTACCTGGTGTTGGAAAAACAACATTGTAAATTAATTTATAGTAATCATTACTACAAGTGTAAAACAAAAGTAACAAAAAGTAAATGTTGATCTATTTTGATACAGAACAATAAATGTCATATAGAAGAATGTAACAATTAGGATTGAATATTAACAGTTAGGAATCATAATCAAATGTAATTTATTTACAACCACAAGATTTGGAAAGTACGTATGGGATAATATTAAAGACACTAAAACAACATTATGAAACAAAATCTGATGTTTCACTTGTTTATTTGTTTGACAGTCTTAGTTAAACTTTATAAAGAGAAGAATTATAAGAAGAAAATATTGAAAGTGTAGTAAAGAAAATGTAAGTTAAATAAAGAGTCAATTCAAAATAAATACCTGTAATATTAAAATCATTGTCATTGTAGAACTAATCATTAATAATAATCAATCAACTTAGAAAGACAATGAATACATCATTCTTTTCAGGTCAAGATGAAGATATAACAGGTGGATTATAAATTAAATATTATTAAACACAAGATATAAGAATGGTATAAGGTGGATAAAAAGAACTTGAAAAATTCGATATAAACGGTAGAATAGTTAGACTAAAATAAAGTAAGAATAGAGTATAACCACCATTAATAGAAATACCTATGGTATTAGATTATTCACCAAAATCACGTGGATTTTCTAACTAATTATCAATTTTTGTATTTTTGAGTAACTTAACAAAACAAGAATGGTCTGAATAAAAACTTGACCCAAATATGTTTAAATCATAAGGTAGATTTTGGAAAACATATAATCTTAAAACGAATGAAGAATTTTCATTTACATAGAAGGAATTTTAATACAAGTATTAAACAGATTTGAATTTTAGAGACTAAATTAATATTTTATAAATCACTATTATTAGAAGATTATATATGTAGTAAGATAATAATTATATATTTGATCCTGAAATAGAACCAATTTATGTATAAGAAGATTTTTATTCTTAACCATTGTCTGAATAAACGGTTGATGAAATAGATAAAGAGTTAGATCAAAGTGAATAATAAGAAAAAGACGATATGTTTGAAACAAAAAATGATGAAAAATTTTGATAAAAAATAGAGGTGATTTTTATGGATGATAACGAAAATAAACCAGAAATTGTTGAAACATTTAAACAGTTAGACAAGTAACAGAAAAAATATATTAGTGATAGTGTTAAATCATCAATGAGTATTTTTGATTTTTCAAATAAACATGGTATAATTTTTACATATATCATACTCGGATTTTTTATTTAATTATGTATCTAAGGATTTTTGTTATAGTAAAAATCATCCATTATATAATAAGAAACAATGTCAAAATTTATTGTTGAAACTATTTACTCAATTTCATTCAAATAAGACTTTCAAAGTTATATGGATAGTAACATGTAAATTAGAAATCGTTTTTATATAATTAAATATATATTTCTTTTATTTGTTCTATAACATATTATTGGCGAAATAGTATATTTAGTACGGTTAGAAAAAATGTCATTTAAATTAATTAAATACAGTATATTTGAAAGAACACCTAAACATTTGGATGAACTAAAAGAATCATAGTATTAGTATGTTGATGAATTTAATACTGAAGATGAATAAATTGATGATACTATAGATGATGAAAATGAAAACGAAGTAAAAAATGAAAGTAAATAAAGTGTAATTATTTAAAACTATCTGAAAAATTTATTTGAAGAAGTAATATAAAAAGAAAGTAGGAAATAAAAAAATAAAATACTATCGTTATACATATTTGAATCTATAATTAGAGTACTTATATAAACATAACTTAATATGTTAATGTATACTGGTATTTATATGTTGATATTTTAAGGTGTAGGTGGAATAATTTAATTATTTAAACTTATATTTTGATTATTATTTTCAACCACTCATGGTAATTTCATGAGTGGTTTTTGTTTTGTTATAATATAGTAAAAATATTAACATTTAATTATATTTTTGGAAAACTTATTTTATGCGTTATATGTTTTTTTACAACATTATAATATATTGAGGTGGTATGTAACATGGATAATAATATAAAACAATAATAGATTATAATTGGTAGATTTCAACCTATGACAAATTCACATTTATAATTAATCAAAAGATAGTTAACGAATTTTGATTATATTTTTTTAGTTATTATATACGGTGAAAAATCACAACAGAAAAAAGACTATATATAGAGAAATCCTCTACCTGTAGAATTGAGAAAGGAACTTATAGAATAAGTAATAGAAGAACAAAACATTTAAGATAAAGTATTTATTTTAACATATAACAGAGGATACATACCTGATATTATAAATACAATAGAACAAGAGTTGTCAATAGATAATATACAAATTACATAAGTGTACTAAGGACAAGATAGATAAGTATCATATAAATAACAATTAGAAAGATAAGAAATGAATGATGTTAAAGTTATAACAATGGATGAACAAGACGTTAGATAGACAAAAGTACGTGAATAATGTATTGAATTGTATAAATAAATATTGAATAACGATGAACAAAAACAAAACATTATAAAATAAGAAATAAAACGAATGATTCCAAATTAAATATATGAAAGAATAGATGAAATATAAAAATACATCTATCAATAACAGATAGAAGAATAATATATTAAACTACGTAATTAAAATAATAAATCAATATAACTAACTGAAATGACACACTTTGACGATTAAGATATTGACACATTTTTAGACTTTGTAGAAGATATATTATACAATTCAGATTAGGTTGTTTAAGAAGTAAAATATGACGGTGTATAAAATCTATCAGTTACATTTGATATAGATAAAGAAACTAATCAATAAATTGTATATTATGGACGTGAATCAAAAGGAAATAAATCGAAACGATGGTATACACCTGACGATTTACCTAAAGTCTAAATATATAATCCGTTTAGGTCATAAATTTAATTTGTAAATCAATTTGTTGAAAATAATCAAAAACAATTATATAAATTTTTGTCTAACAATGATATTTAATAATATTTACCGTTGACTGTTTCTTGTGAGATAATTTCAAATATATATACAAACGTAATTAAATTCAATTTATCAGAAACAAATAATTTGGTATTATTAAATCCAGTATAATCAGAAATAAAGAAAGAATTGTTTGATGAATTTGTACAATTCTTAGTAAAATTTCCATAAGAAACAATAAAATATACTAAGGTTGATTATGAATACAAAATTTCTGATGATGGAAATGTAGAAATAAATAATGTTTAATATGAATAAGAAGAAACTTGGAAATTCAATTACGTACGTAGAATTGATTTGAATAAATAAATAGATAAAGTTAGAGATGAAGTAGAAGAAAAATATAATGAAATAAAACAAATATTACAATCAAAGGTATCTGATTTTAAAGAATAATCAGAAAATATACCTGAAGAAATTAGTAATATGACGATATATGAAATACTAACTACTAAATTAACTAAGATACCAGAACAATATCGTGATATAGTACGTAGTCTAAGAGAACAATTTGAAAAACTATTGAAAACACCAAAGTAATAAATAAAGGAATTATTATTTGAAATTAATAAAGTATAAGAATAAGAAGTTGGAGATGAAATTGAAGGTATTGTATTAAAGAAATAAGATAAACTTGATGATTTTCTTAAAATAATAGACCGAAATTATTTTACGTAAATAAATAAATAATAATGGAAATACATAGACTAAAGACTCAAATTATAAGGTACAGAAAGTGTAAATATACCGTATCTATTAAAACAATAAAAGATAAAATTATTTGAATTAATTGGATAAAATAAAGATGATTTAAGTAAAATTACGTATCATATTAAACGTACTAAAAATAATATTAATCAATAATTGAAATTATAAATAGATTTTATAAATGAAAAATAAAAAGACTTGTCATCTGATGAATTAGAATAAATACTAAAGAAATAACTGGAATATTTTTCTGATTTATAAGACACAATTCTAAAAATATATGACAAATTTAAGTAAGACCCGTACAAATTTGTCATTACTAAGTATGGACAACAATTTGAGTATAATTAAGAACATATTAAAAATAAAATAGAATTAAGTATAATAGGATATATCTAATTGGTAAAAAAGATATTAGAAATTCTAAATGAATAGTATGACAATTTAGATGGATAAGATAATAAAAAACAACATATAATTTTGTAATTGTAACATGTTCTAATATTGTAAACATTAGAACAGATTGGTGTATAAGATAATAAGGAGGAGATTCAATGAAAAAAGTATAAAACAAACATATAATATACTTATTAGATTAATACCACTAAAGAACTAAACTAATTAAGAATGATGAGTTGTATTTAAATGAAATTGGTGAAGTTAAAAATGTTAAACCACAAGTTGATAAAGATATTAAAGATTATATTTATTAACGTCAAGATTAAGAATAAACAGATTTAGATAAATATATTCCTACTGTAATTGATAATAAAGAATTTTAAAATTAAATATAAAATTAAACTAAATCATAATTGTAACTTGACTATATGAATGGATTTAGAGTAACAAAGTAAATATAAGGTTTTGAATCTATATCAATAAATGAAAATGATGTACAAATTAATTTTAATATTAACTATAATAAATATATGTAATTAATATTTTCTGATACATTGATTAATAGATATAAATTAATTAATAAATTTGTATCTGGACTTAATAGTTACAGAAAACAAAATATAACTATAAATAATGAAAAATAAAATTAAAAATTATTAGATTAATTATTTATATATGATAATCATTAATAATTTGAACAATACTATCTTGATAATATATAATAAAAAATAAACAAATAATAATAAAATGAAATGATTAAAAAAACATTGTATTCTTAATTGTATTATATTATTAATAAACATTTTTAACCACAATAAACACAAATTATAAAATAATTTGAATAACAATTTGATTAACAAAAATCGTAAAAAACATATACGTGTGACCCTGAAACGTTTGTATACAAAATAAACAAATTGAATGTAGGTTCTGTAGGTATTCTAAAATTGTTTAATATAAATATCAATGTTAAATATGTAAACGAAAATAAGATCAATGTAAATGTTTATTTTGATATATTAAAATTATAATAAAAAAAGGATGATTAGTAATAGACGTAAGAAGAATCACAATTATAATAAACATATGAAACAACAAAATACGAATCAATAACAATTACTACAATGTAATAATAATTGAAATTATATGATATGTCATTATTTAATGATATATAATTAAATAATCTAAATACATAAGGGATTCCAAATACTGACATTATATAACAGATAAAATATCTATAAGAAAATATTGATACTATACAAATACAATAACCATTATATACATTGTATTTGATATTTAAAGATTCTATATTTAAAGATGTAGAGTCATTTAAAGAATTATTAGGAATTGTTGATAAATTATAATCATCAGATGATGATATTGAAAATACTTAATAAACATATATAAGTATCTTTGAATAAAATATTATAAAAGATATGTATGATAAATAAAAATAATAAGAAATACTATAAAAAGAACTAAATATTAGTAATACATTATAGGATGAATATTAACGTATATTATATCAACTTATTAAAAATAATAATTAAACAACTATTTCCATATTATAATATTTTGAAAACCAAATAAATGAATGGGGTTAATAATATAATTGTTAATAACTAATCAAAGTTCGTGAAAAGATATAACAAAAACTTGGTTCAGGTTTTAATAAAAAAGATTTTATATAAATATATGGTTCTGATGATGTATGGACTGACTTTATTTATGATCTTTCAAACACGTTAAATCAAATTTAATAATCTGATTAATAAGATTTGAAATTAAGAAAAGATAAAATAAACTAATAAGATTTTGTATTTATTTTTGATGTAAAATCAAATGGTGATTAATAATAATAGTAAAAAGAATATTTTTAAGATTTGAAATCTAAAATTATCAAATAAGTATAAAACATACAAAAAAATGTAGATTAATAGACGTTAACTACAATTTTCTAACAAACAAGAAATATTGGTGAGGTGTTTAAATATGAATAACAACTAATAACACATAAAGATATTAACAGTGATAAATTAACAGATGTTGGATAGAAATTATATAGAATTGTATAATAAGACCTCAAAAAGGTACAACGTTCTAACAATGATTAAGAACATCTAAAATTTTTATAAAGATATGGTAAAGTAACAAATTCAAATTTAAGTTAATAACTTATAACATAATTAAACAAACTGAAATATTATTAAAATGGAAATATCAATTTAAATATTGAAAAATTTGAATAGATTAATGATTAATATAACGATTTTACAAATGTATAAAACAAATTTAATCTTAGTGTTAAATCAAGTATCTAACGTAAAGAATCTCGATTTTAAAATTAAAATAACTAATTTAACAATCAACTGAAATAGTAATTATCTAATTCTAATACATCCAAAATACTAAATAAACTTTCTGATATTTAATAAAATAATATTGTATAATAATAAGATTAAACAAAATAATAAGGACAAGAATTATAAAAATAAAGTATAAACGAACTTCAATAACAACAACTTTAAACAATATAAATATAATATAATATTATTTAATATTCAATTGATAAAAATAAATATATAAATTCAATTCAGAAAAAAATAGGAACTATTTTAGACAATTTTGTTTCTGATTTAACTACTATGTTCTAAATTTCATTATCAACTATATAATAAGTATCTAATATATAATAGTAACTAAATAATAAAAAGTCTAAATCCGATTAAGAAATTAATAATAATTATAATTCAATTGTTTCTAATATAAAAAAATTATTTGTAAAATAATTCTAATAAAACAAAGATAATAATGTGTTAGATTTTATTAATACTATTGATGAAATATTGTAAAATTTAATGTAATATATTACTCAAATTCAATACTAACTTGATTAGTCAGATGATTCAGATTAAACACAAGATAATATAACACAACTTAAAAATATTAAAGTTGATCTATTTAGACAAAAATAAAATATTACAAAATTTAAAAACGATTATTAATTAATATTGATGTTAGATGATGATACAAAATTATAACAATTATCATATGATTTCTAAAGTTAAATTGATAAATCTGATAATGAAATTTTAAAATAATATTAAAAGATTGTCAATTATGTTTAAGATAATACACAATTGTTATAATAATTTGATTAATTCAATAAAACATATAAAATCAATTTAAATTTTGAATAATTGTTTAACCAATAATTGAAATAATAGTCAGAAGACGATATTTTAAATATTATTCACAATAATTTGAATAATTCGTTCTAAAAATAAATATTTGATGTATTTAATATTATTATATAGGAAAATTCAACATAAATACTAAATACATTATCGGATATATTTAGATAATTACTAAGTTAATAAAAATCATAAATGTACTAACTAAACTAATTATTTGTTACTGTCTAATTCTATTAAGTATTACTATAATTACCTACAAATAATGAATAATCTGAAAAAACAGAATTATAAAATGAATTACTCGATATTATTTAAACATCATTTAATAATAGTGTTTCAGAATTAAATAATGTAATGAAATAAGAATTTATTATTGATGATAAATAATAAGATAATTTTAACATTCATATTATAGATTAATAATAACAAATAGTTGAATAAATATAGTAAATTGAAAAATATAATTCTGACGTTTATATTAATATTATATTTTAACTATTTTCTAACATTTTAACTTAATCTCGTGGTATTTTGTCATATATAATACCACTTTATACATTAGACTAAAGAGGTAATTTTGTGAATGTATCAGAAATTACAGAATAAGTAAAATAAAAATTTGATAAAGATGTTGAAATTGTATTTGACTGGTCTTTATTTAAATAAGGTACACAAGTAACAACAACTATGATAATTAGATAAGAAGATAAATCTGTTCTTGAACTTGATTTTAGATTCTTTACTAACGGTGACGGTAGTTTTTCATAAGAAATTAAAAAATTGAAATTCTGAATATATTATTATATATATTAAAGAGAGTGGAAAATATAATCCACTCTCTTTTTTTAAATATTATTAAATATTAATATGTTTTTTAACATTTTTTTATATATGTAAAAACTTAATATTATATTGAATTATATATAGAAATATTTATATAAAATGGAGGGAAAAATATGATTGATAATTTCTTACCTGATATACCTGAATTGTTTAATTATAGAGAATATAAATAATTTACTCATGAAGATTTAATGTATAATGACTTCTTGTAATTTGAACGTTCACAAGTACAATCCTAAAATAATCTAATTCCTTATTCTAATTTCACATCTAATTATACATTTAAATATACTTAATCACAGACTAACGGTTCTGAATATTCATAAGGAGATTATGTTAAAATATTTCCTTCATTGAGTGGTATTTCAGATATTTAAGATTAACAAATTCTAATGTATAAAACATAATAAGTAACACCTGATTGGACTAAAACATATTTGTGTTAGTTCTCTTTGAAATAAGATACTTAATATACATAAGACCAAATTGACAGTGTTCTTTAATTTATATCAAAAAATTATTTTACAGACCAATATTAGAACATGGGATATTCAC
>Ga0208824_1002946_pt1 | contig 12318 bp, 10 predicted proteins | sample AD_JPNTR3_MetaG_FD_184447 | JGI IMG/M metagenome (GOLD analysis project Ga0208824, IMG submission 184447) | Active sludge microbial communities of municipal wastewater-treating anaerobic digesters from Japan - AD_JPNTR3_MetaG (SPAdes) (version 2) | ecosystem: Engineered > Bioreactor > Anaerobic...
ATCAGTTTATTAAAATCATGTTCTATATTTTTCGATCCGATAAGCGAGTTAAGTATATTCAATTCAACTTTTATGCTTTCTACATTACCGTAAACCTTTTCGAAGTCGACATAATAGCCATAATCGCAAATGCTCGATTTGAAAGTTTTAAGCCATTCATTAAAATCTCTTTTCATTTATTTAACTCCTACACTAAATCAACAATAATCTTGTTTCCGTCTATTCGCCATTTTGCTTTTTTGTTTACAAATATCCCATCATTAGTTAGCAACCCAAATTTTTTATAAAAATCTGTTATGCCGCCAAAATATCGCCGGGATTTATCGATATTAAGCTGTTTTTCAAAGCCATTAAAAACAACATTAAATTTTTCTTCATTTTTTGATAATTCGTTTTTGATAATTTGAGGGATAATTAGAATCCTTGCCCTTATATCATTTTTAGTTATTTCTCTTTCGACCAAGTATGATGAATTTGGTTCAATGCGAATATCGTTGTTTGGCGCGCTTTGTGTCAATGCAATAATATCTGTTTTGGAAAAAACGGGTTTATAATTAAAACCAATGCCTTTTTCAATGCGATATTGAATGAGTTGAGTACCGTCTATAGTGATAACTGGCATGTTGGGATTATCGCTCGCTTCTGCTAAAGCAGAATTAGTAAATGTGGAAGTTGTAATGAAAACATTGATATAATTGCTATTCAGAATATTCCCGTTTTTATCACGTTTAGTTGTGCCTTTTAAATCTCTGACTTCTTTAGGTTGAACTTTATTATTTCGGGCATATCTTTTTGCCTGAACATAATAATTCATGGTATCTGTTCCATTTAGGTCAAGACCTGTCTTTACACAAGTCAAATCAATCCCTTTATCTCCGATATATTGAGTTGTAACAACTTCTTCGAAACCCAAAGAATTTAAAAATGAATTTAGAAATAATTCAAATTCACGTCCTGTTGGGAAGCACGCATACAATTCGTCGATGTACTTGTTAATTTCTTCCTTTGTCAATTCAAGAATAGTCATAAATATTCCTCTCAATTGCAAATAAGCAATTCATTTATTTTGCCGCGTTTATCGCCTTTACTGTTTATTGCTCGGCTTGCCTCTACACGATTTATTTTATAGTTTTTATATAAATCGTCAAAGAAATTATCTTCTTCGTTTACGTTTTTCGGATCGGAATTGCTTAAAACTATTTTTGCGCCGCTTGAATTTACTTCGTCTATAAATCTTGCAAGCCTAATTTGTTCATCGTCGTCAAATACGTCGGAATTATAGGAAGTAAACGCTGATGTTTCAGAAATAGGGCGATACGGGGGATCGAGATACACAAACGTATCTTGATCAATAAACGATTTTGACAATGAATAGTCGCCGCATACGATAGTAACGTTTTGCAATGCTTCGTGTATATTACGCAAATTTTCTTCGTCGCAAATAGTCGGATTTTTATACGCCCCCATAGGAACGTTAAATTGTCCTTTCCTGTTTACGCGATAAAGCCCGTTAAAGCAAGTTTTATTCAAGAAAATGAATTGAGCTGCTTTCTCCGTTGCGGTTTCTGCAGTCAAGGTTGTTGAGTTAAATTTCTCGCGGATATTATAGTAAAAATATTTTCTGCCGTTTTCATCCATAGGTAAAAACAGCATTTGCATTTCGCTAAGTTTTGCAATCAAATTATCTACATCATTTTTTACGGCTTGATATGCATTTATAAGTTCAGCATTTATATCACTGATATACAATTCTTCGAAATCGTATTTTGAAAGTAAGCTGAAAAACAATGCACCACCGCCAACCATAGGTTCTGCATATTTTGTTAAAACTTTTTCGCCGTCTGTAGGAAGCAATTTTTCGATTTGTTCGATAAGTTGACTTTTTCCGCCTACCCATTTTACAAAAGGTTTAAGAATAATCGTTTTTGATTTTTCGTAACGAACAGTTCTTTTATCAATAGGTTTCTCGGCATTTGACGGAATAATCCACATATTACCGACCATCATAGCGCCTTTAATACGTTCCTCTGAACAAAGTATGGCAACTCGCCTTTGTGAAATATTCCATTTCTCCGCCGCTTCTTTAGCTGAAATATAGCTTAGCATATCCTTGCTCCTTGAAATTTTCTGTTTCTATTATATTCTAAAACGCGAACAATAGCAAGCGATTCCTTGTTGATAAATTAAAACTGTAAATGTGTTTTTTGCGTTTTGGCACTATGGCGGGTGTTTGAATAAACGAGCGGCGGCATAAACCGCCGTTTGTATGCAATCTGAAACTACAATCCATAACGGCTCTTTAACGGCTTAAAACGGCAGGCACAAAGCCCAACAAGGTAAAGAAAAAACCTAAAACGACTTGCACTTAAAGCGGTTCGTTTTAGGTTTCGATTGGTGGAGATAAGCGGGTTCGAACCGCTGGCCTCTTGAATGCCATTCAAGCGCTCTACCAACTGAGCTATACCCCCATAGGCACTTATATAATTTACCATACACTAAGAAGTTTGGCAAGAATTTTTTCATATTTTTCAGCAAATTATTGTCGGCGCGCAAAGCGGGAATTAATGCCTGTTACGCCCGGGCTGTACCTTGCCCGGGGCGGCATTCATACTTATGTAGTGGGAGATACTTATGAGCAGAAGTTACTACGTAAGAAAAATTTTCGGCTTTATTGTTTGCGTGATCGTCATCGCGGTCTTTGCTTTTGTCGCAAAACAGGCAAGGTTTTTCTAAAGTCCTTGCCGCGAAAAAGTCCGATAGGTGCCGTCGTTTTGTGCCAAATGCCTTATATACTGTTGCGGCGGAATGTCGACGCGGTTTTTTTGCCGAGGGAGTTTTCGGCGCAGGATAAGCTGAGGACAAGACAAGCGTAAGTCGGACAGAGTTAAGGAACAACGAAAAAGAATGTCCGCGGCTCGAAAATGGTGACGACAGCGATGCGCGGCGCGGACATTTGCAGCCAAAATATTTTTAATTTTTCGCAAAAAAATTTATATAAAAATGTTGACAAAAGTTTTCAGGGTGATATAATGATATTAGCAAACGAGATATGAGAGTGCTAACAATCGAAAGATGTGAGTGCTAACAATCCCGTCGGCAAAATTATTATCAAAATATTAAAGGAGGTTTTGTGTTATGAGAAACTATTTGTCTGCCAGGAACTTCTTTGACGATGCGTTTGACAGCTTTTTCAGACCCGTATTTTTCGATGCCGAGGACATGAGAACCGATATCAGGGAGCTTGACGACAGGTACGAAATGGCCATTGAGATGCCGGGCTTTGACAAGAATGAGATAAATATCGAACTTGCCAACGGCTACCTCAACATCTCGGCTCGCAAAGAGGAGAAGGAAGAGGACAAGAAGAACAAGTACATCTTCCGCGAGAGGAAAGTCGCCTACAAGCGTTCGTATTACGTCGGAGACGCGCGTGAAGAGAACATCAGGGCGAGATACGAAGACGGCGTTCTTTATGTCGACATTCCCAAAAAGAACGAGCAGGTCAAAGGCTCCAACAGAATCCTCATCGAGTAGAACCGACTCATATGTATTTCAGTCATTCATAATTACTCCCCTGGAAAAGGACCGCCGCATTTTGGGCGGCCCTTTTCTTTTTCCGAAAACAGTTGCAAAATGAGCGTGCGGGGAATTATACTTGAGACAGGGATATATTATTCAAACTTATTTCTCATTATAAATAAGAGGAAAAATGAAAAAAGAGACTTACAAGGTGGAAGGAATGACCTGCGCGGCGTGCGCCGCCTCGGTCGAAAGAGTGACAAAAAAGCTGGAGGGCGTAGCCCTCAGCGAGGTCAACCTTGCCACAAATAAGCTGACTATTTCCTATGACGAGAAAAAAGTCACCCCCGAAATGATTATGGAAAAAGTCCAGAAGGCGGGTTTTTCCATAGCTATAGAGGAGAAAGAGAAAAAAGTCAAGCCCGAAAAGGACAACGAGGGGAAAAAGGAAAGGGCGTCGCTGATTGCCGCGGCCGTTTTGACAGTAATTTTACTTTATGTATCCATGGGGCACATGCTCCCCAAGCCCTTGCCGCTTCCGCGCTTTATGGAAATGTCGGCAAACCCCGCAAATTTCGCGCTGACTCAGCTTATTCTCACCGCGCCGGTTCTGTTTCTCGGGAGAAGATTTTTTATTAACGGTTATAAGGCGCTGTTCCACCTGAATCCCAATATGGACAGTCTGGTCGCGATAGGCGTTACCACATCCTTTGTTTACAGCCTTGTCATGACCTACATGATTCCCGCCTATATGCACGCCGTTCATAATCTCTACTACGAGTCGGCGGCGGTCATAATTACGCTCATCATGCTCGGGAAATACCTCGAGGCAAACAGCAAGCGCAAGACCCAAAGCGCGATAAAGAAGCTTATGGAACTCGCGCCCGATGTGGCGGTAGTGGTAAACGAGGACGGAACTTGGCTTGAAACGCCCGTATCACAGGTAAAAGTCGGAGATATTGTGCTGGTAAAGCCCGGCGCGAAGGTGCCCCTTGACGGCGTGGTCATTAAGGGCGAAAGCGGTGTGGACGAATCGATGATTACGGGCGAAAGCATACCCGTCGAAAAGTCGACAGGCGACAATGTCATCGGCGGCAGCGTCAATTATAACGGCGCGCTGTATGTCAAAGTGACAAAGGTGGGCGGGGATACCGTGCTCGCCAAAATCATTAAGTTTGTCGAGGACGCGCAAGGAAAGAAAGCGCCCATTTCAAAAATCGCCGATAAGGTGGCGGGCTATTTCGTGCCCGTGGTTATCGGGATCGCGCTTGTGTCCTTTGTCGCGTGGGCTATCGCGCAAAAAGACGTCGCCTTTGCACTTAAAATCTTCACCGCGGTGCTGGTCATAGCCTGTCCGTGCGCGCTGGGACTTGCTACTCCCACGGCGATAATGGTGGGGACGGGACTGGGCGCGTCAAAAGGGATACTTATAAGGAGCGGCGAAGCTCTGGAAATTACCCACAAAACCGATACCGTCGTATTGGACAAGACAGGGACCGTGACCGAGGGAAAACCCGTTGTCGCCGAAATTGCCGCATTCGGCATCGAAGAAAAAGAGCTTTTGAAAATAGCCGCCTCAGCCGAAAGCGTCTCCGAACACCCGCTCGCCAAAGCCATAGTGGAGGCCAAGGAAGACGAGGCGGAACTGTATAAAATTAAGGAGTTTAACAGCCTTACGGGGCAGGGAATAAACGCGACGTTCGAGGACGGACGGAAGGTCGTCGTCGGGAACAGGAAGCTTATCGAAAACGCGGGAATTGCGCAAGACCTCGCAGCAGTTGCCGAAAGGATGTCGGAAAAAGGTCAGACGGCGGTGTTTGTCGTCGCGGACGGCGCGGTAAAAGGCATAATCGGCATTTCGGACAAGGTCAAGGAGACAAGCCGTGAGGCGATTGAAAAACTCAAAAGCGAAAACATCAAGGTGTACCTCATGACCGGCGACAACTCTAAGACCGCCGAGCACATCGCAAAGACGGTGGGCGTGGACGAAGTATTTGCCGAAGTCATGCCCGAGGATAAGGCGGCGTACGTCGAAAAGCTTCAGAAAGAGGGCAGAAAGGTCATGATGGTGGGCGACGGAATCAATGACGCACCCGCGCTGACACAAGCCGATGTGGGCGTTGCCATAGGCAGCGGCTCCGATATAGCGATTGAGTCCGGGGACATCGTCCTCATGAAGTCCGACCTGAACGACGTTTACAGGGCGATAAAATTAAGCAAGTACACAATCAGAAATATAAAACAAAACCTCTTCTGGGCGTTTTTCTACAACGTCATCGGGATACCGGTTGCGGCGGGCGTTCTGTACCCCGTCACGGGAACGCTGTTATCGCCCATGATAGCCGCGTTTGCGATGTCGTTGAGCTCGGTGTTTGTCGTGGGAAACGCGCTTAGACTTAGGGCAAAAAAGCTGTAAAATGAGCAAAAGGAGTGCAAATTATGACAATATTGAAAGTAGCTGACATGCATTGTCTTGCATGTGTGAACAGAATTTCCAAATCGCTTGACGCGGCGGGGATAAAGCACGTTGTGACACTGTCCGACAAAACAGTGTCCGTTGAGGACGACAAAGCGGATCAGGCGATTGCCGTGTTGGACGAAGCGGGGTATGAAGCGGTAAAATAACGCGAAGCGTATAATTGCATTTTTTCGCCGCGGGGTGTAAAATATAACCAAATATGATGAAAAGGTCTTTCTTATGAAATTTACGCCCGTATTGGATAAAGGGTTTGCGCCCGCTTTTTCGGCGATAGAAGACTTCCAAAAGAAAGTCGGAGAAAGCGGACAAAAAAACAAAGTCGTCTTTGCCGTGGAGCGCAACGACGGCTATAATTATATTTTCGAACTTGACGCGTTTTCCGACGGCGTGAACGACGCGTACAACATAAAAATCGCCGACCGCCTTGTTAAGTCCGTTTTGTGGATTGTGGGCGGATACAAAATCTATGTCGCGGGCTCCCGCGTTTTGTACGAGTATTTCAAAAAAGCATATTCGATTGACGGCGCGAGGCGTTTTGACACGCAATTCATGTCGGGCATTTACGAAAAAGAGTTTTCGGTAGTCGAGTGCGATTATGCGGGCATCCCTGCGCGCAAAACCTGCTTTATGCCGATCGGCGGGCACTTTGACGGGTGCAGGATAGGTTTTGACGCGGGCGGGTCCGACCGCAAGGTCAGCGCGGTAATCGACGGTAAGGCCGTATATAGCGAAGAAGTCATCTGGCACCCGAAGCTCGAGTCCGACCCGACGTATCACTATAACGAAATCAAAAAAGCCTTCAAAACCGCCGCATCCCATTTGCCGAGAGTGGACGCGATAGGCGTATCCAGCGCGGGAATATACATAAACAACCGCATCATGGCGGCGTCGCTGTTTGTCAAGGTGGGGAAAGAAGACTTTGACAAAAAAGTCAAAAATATGTACGTCGACATCGCGAAGGAGTTTTTCGCGCCTCTTGAAGTTGCCAACGACGGGGATGTCACCGCGCTTTGCGGCAGTATGGAACTTAAGGACAACAGGGTGCTGGGCATCGCCATGGGAACGAGCGAAGCGGCGGGCTACATAAACAGCGGCGGCGGCCTTAACGGCTGGCTTAGCGAACTTGCCTTTGTGCCGGTGGACTTTAACGAAAACGCGGCAATCGACGAATGGAGCGGCGACTACGGGTGCGGAGTGAAGTATTTCTCCCAGGACGGAGTGATTAAACTCGCGACTGCGGGCGGATATCAATTTGCGGACGGGTTGACTCCTGCCGAAAAGCTTAAAGTAATTCAGAAAGAAGTTGAAAACAATTCGCCCCTTGCCGAGACCGTATTTTCCGATCTGGGAATTTATCTCGGCTATACCTTGCCGTATTATGCTATGTTTTACGACATTAAGCACGTAATGCTATTAGGGCGCGTTATGAGCGGCAGAGGCGGAGAGATTATAATAAACAAGGCGAAAGAAGTAATAAAAGAAGAATTTCCCGCCCTTAGTAAAATCAACATTTATTTACCCGACGAAAAATCCAGGAGAGTGGGACAAAGCGTCGCCGCGGCGTCCTTGCCCAAAAGGAGGGAGTAATGGAATTTAAAAAGGAAAACAGTCTGGTTTTTGTTCCGGAAAATACCGACGAAAAACTTGCGCTTTCACGGACCACACATATGGCAATCGCCGCCCATCAGGACGATATTGAGCTTATGGCATTGCACGGGATACTTGAGTGCTTCGGCTTGCGCGACAAGCATTTTACCGCGATAATCACCGCCGACGGCGCGGGCAGCCCCCGAAACGGACTGTATAAAGACTTTTCCGATGAAGAAATGATACGTGTCCGCATAGAGGAGCAGAAAAAAGCCGCCGTTGTGGGCGAATATTCGGCACTTGTAATGCTGGGCTATTCCTCAAAGGAAATTAAAGACCCGACCAACAGCGACGTAATCGACGACTATGTAAAGATTTTTGAATCGACACGTCCCGAAATAGTTTACACCCACAACCTTGCCGACAAGCACGACACGCATTTGGGCGTGGCGGTAAAGGCTATTTGTGCGATGAGAAAACTTCCGGAGAATATTAAACCCAAAAAAGTCTACGGGTGCGAAGTGTGGCGCGACCTCGACTGGGTAAACGACGCTCGGAAAGTCGTCTTCGACACAAGCGCCCACCCCAATATCGCAAACGCGCTTATAAGCGTGTTTGACAGCCAGATTTGCGGCGGCAAACGCTATGACCTTGCCGCGGCTGGAAGAAGGACGGCAAACGCGACTTACGGCGCAAGCCACAGCGTGGACAAGGCCGACAGCTTGAGTTATGCAATCGACCTTACGCCCCTTGTTTACGACGAAAACCTCGACATTGTGGAGTATATCGCGTGCTATATCCGCGAATTCGAGTACGATGTCAGGGCAAAACTCAATAAACTGATAAAAAATTAAGAGGTTATTAAATAATGAATTTAATCATCACAAAAGATTATGAAGAACTGAGCGCAAAAGCCTATGAAATCGTAAAAAAAATACTGCTTGAAAAGCCCGACGCGACATTGGGTCTTGCCACCGGCTCCACGCCTGTGGGATTGTACAAACTCATGGCGGCGGACTGCAAAAAGGGCGAAGTATCCTATAAGAACGTCAAAAGCTACAACCTCGACGAGTATGTGGGACTGGGCGTCGGCGACGAACAGAGTTATGTAGAGTTTATGAGGAAAAACCTCTTTAACCACATTGACATCGACCTTAAAAATACTCACCTTCCCGACGGAATGGACGCCGATATGCAAAAAGCGTGCGACAGGTACAACGAGATGCTCGCAAACGCCGAAATTGACGTGCAGATACTCGGTATCGGCGGAAACGGACACATCGCGTTTAACGAGCCGGGCACATCGTTTGATTCGGTGACGCATATAGTTAACCTCACCGAAAAAACCATTGAGGACAACGCGAGGTTTTTTGACAGCATCGACGAAGTCCCGACAAAGGCGATCACTATGGGAATTGCCAACATCATGGCGGCAAAGTCAATAATAATACTTGCGAGCGGCGCAAACAAAGCCGACGCAGTTTTTGCGGCTGTAAAGGGCAAAATCGACGAGTCCTGCCCTGCGTCCATACTGAGAACGCACAAAAACGCAACCTTCATCGCCGACATTGAAGCGGCAAGCAAACTGTAATACATAAAGGAGAAAGTTATGAAAAGCGACATCGAAATTGCCCAGAGCGTAAAACTTTTGCCCATAAATGCGGTGGCGGAAAGAGCGGGGATAGACGAGAAGCACCTCGAATACTACGGCAGATACAAAGCCAAAGTGGACTTGTCCCTGTTAAATAACAACAAAAAATTTGGCAAACTCATTCTTGTCACGGCAATAACGCCCACTCCCGCGGGAGAAGGCAAGACGACAACGACAATCGGGCTTGCGGACGGACTTGCACGCATAGGCAAAAAGGTAATTGCAGCTTTGCGCGAGCCGTCTTTGGGGCCTGTTTTCGGCGTAAAAGGCGGAGCCGCAGGCGGCGGGTATGCGCAGGTTGTGCCTATGGAAGATATAAATCTCCACTTTACGGGCGACTTTCACGCAATCGGCGCCGCCAACAATCTCCTTGCCGCTATGTTGGACAACCACATTCATCAGGGCAACGCGCTCGGAATCGACATGCGCAAAATCACCTGGAGAAGGTGCGTTGACATGAATGACAGACAGCTCAGAAACATCGTCGACGGACTTGGAGGAAAGGCCGACGGCGTGCCGAGAGAGGACGGGTTTGACATAACCGTCGCTTCGGAAATCATGGCAATACTGTGCCTCAGCACATCGATAAAAGACCTCAAAGAGAGACTTGCGAAAATCATAGTTGGCTACACTTATGACGACAAGCCTGTGACCTGCGGCGACCTCAAGGCCGCGGGAGCAATGGCTGCGCTGCTGAAAGACGCTATAAAGCCCAATCTCGTCCAGACGCTGGAGGGCACTCCCGCCTTTGTTCATGGCGGACCCTTTGCCAATATAGCCCACGGCTGTAATTCGGTTACGGCAACCCGCCTTGCTTTGAGCCTTGCCGATTATGCGGTGACCGAGGCAGGCTTCGGCGCCGACCTCGGAGCCGAAAAATTTCTCGACATTAAGTGCCGCTATGCGCACCTTTTGCCCTCGGCAGTCGTTATCGTCGCTACGATAAGGGCATTAAAGATGCATGGGGGAGTCGCCAAGAGCGAATTAAACGCCGAAAACACCGACGCGCTTATTAAGGGACTTCCCAACCTTTTACGCCACGTTGACAATATCCGCAACAGGTATCATCTGCCCGCGGTTGTCGCGCTTAACCGCTTCCCCGCCGACACCGACGCCGAAATCGCGCTTGTCACCGAGCAGTGTAAAAAGCTCGGCGTAAACGTCGTACTTTCCACGGTATGGGCTGACGGCGGAAAGGGCGGAACGGCTCTTGCCGAAGAAGTGGTGCGCCTAAGCGAAGCCGAAAATAAGTTTGACTTCCTCTATGACGTCAATGACACCATTGAAAACAAGATTAACACCATCGTGACGAAGATTTATGGCGGTACAGGGATCGAGATTTCGGCGCAGGCGAAAAAGCAGATCGCTCTCATTAGGTCACTCGGATACGACAAGCTGCCCATCTGTATGGCAAAGACCCAATACAGCTTTTCCGACAATCCCGCGCTTCTCGGCGCGCCTCAGAATTTTACCGTCACCGTCAAGAACATCAGGCTTTCGGCAGGCGCGGGCTTTATCGTGGCGCTGACAGGCGACATCATGACCATGCCCGGTCTTCCCAAAGTCCCCGCGGCTGAGAATATCGATGTCGACGACAACGGAATAATTACAGGTCTCTTTTAAGAAAACCCCCAAAAATACACAAGCGGCATTTTTGGGCGGAACATCGGATTTTGCCCCCGAATATCCTGTGGATATTCGGAGAAACCCCCTAAGTATAATGTGAAAAACCGCCCGAAAGCAGGCGGTTTTTTTATGATATATTTAATCCGTGGATTCTCCCGAAGTCCCTATTTTTGGGGGATGTTTTGACTATTCTTCGAGGTGTCCATAAATCCGCGATTTATGGATTTAATTCCCCCCAAGATTATTTGGGATGTTTTGGGGCTATGCCGCTTGGGATTGCGTTGTGTTATTGTACTTTTTGTTGAAATTCTCTTCGCCGGTAAACAGGTAGATTATCCCTTCGAAAAAGCCGATAATTTCGGGAATGCCCGTCCAGAAAAAAATAAGATAGATTATGCCCGCCGTTTTCTGCCCGAGGTAGAATTTGTGCACACCGAAAAGTCCTAAGAATATCGCAAGAAGCGCCGCTACGTATTTGTTTCTCATACTCATTTTCTCCTTTGTCTATATATTTATTATGGGAAAAACGATGGAAAAAATTAAGAAAACGGCAAAAATATAAGGTGTGAGGGTATTTGGGTTGTTTTTGGGAGTTTTATTGTTGAAAGGGAGTGCAAGTTATGATAAAATTAAAAGAAAAAGTCCCCTGTGAAGCTAAGGGAGAAACTTCAAAAGGGACTTTTTCAGGAAAATATTATTAATCAGGTTCAATTTTATGTTAAAAAAGCTCGCTTAAATTAGTCTTAATAGAAAAACATTTTTTACTTATTATTAATGTTGGTTTAAGAATGGGCTTATAAAATGTAAAACAAAGGAGAACGGTATGAATATTTTGCTTGTTGAAGACGAAGTTGAGCTTGCCGACGGTATAGCGCATCTCCTCAAAAAAGCCAGATACAACGTCGATACCGTCTATGACGGCGAACAAGGGTACATTTACGGTCTCAGCAACCGCTATGACGTAATCGTGCTCGACATTATGCTGCCCAAACTCAACGGTTTTGAAGTGATAAGACGGCTCAGGGAAGAGAAAGTCACTACGCCCATACTGGTACTCAGCGCGCTCGGACAGACGGGCGACAAGGTGAGGGGACTGGATCTGGGCGCCGACGACTACCTTGCAAAGCCCTTCCAGAGCGAGGAATTACTCTCCCGCATCAAGGCGCTTTTACGCCGCAAAACAGACGTTATTAACGAGAACATAATAAAATTCGGCGATTTGGCGTTAAACGCGTCGAGTTATGAACTCTTATGCAACAACAAGAGCATAAAGGTGTCGCTTAAAGAGAGCGAGATACTTATGTACTTCCTCTCCCGCCCCAATTTCGTTGTGACAAAGGACGAACTGATTATTAAGGTGTGGGGCTATGACAGCGAAGCCGAATACAACAACATCGAAGTGTATATCTCGTTTTTGAGGAAAAAATTGCAGTTTTTGGGGAGCACTGTGTCCATC
>Ga0208824_1002965_pt1 | contig 12248 bp, 16 predicted proteins | sample AD_JPNTR3_MetaG_FD_184447 | JGI IMG/M metagenome (GOLD analysis project Ga0208824, IMG submission 184447) | Active sludge microbial communities of municipal wastewater-treating anaerobic digesters from Japan - AD_JPNTR3_MetaG (SPAdes) (version 2) | ecosystem: Engineered > Bioreactor > Anaerobic...
ATAGGATCACAAATGCAAAGAGCAATTGTTTCGGTAAGTTCTAATATTGCTGAAGGAGCATCAAGAAGTAGTAAAAAAGAACAAGGACATTTTTATCAGACTGCTTATGCAAGTTTGATGGAAGTTCTCTGTCAACTTATCCTATGTCTTGATTTGGAATACATAATGGAAAGTGAATATTCTAATATAAGAGAATCAATTGAAAAAATTTCTTATCAAATAAACCAATTAAGAAAAGCAACATTGACAATACCTCAACCTTCTAAACCTTCTCAAAATTCTCAACCTACTCAACCCTCTAAACCTTCTCAACCTAATTAAAATATGCACTATCAACCTATCATTGACTTTATCCGTTCTCTTTATCCGGGTAAAGAAACAATTCCTTTACATGAACCCTATTTTGGAGGAAATGAAAAGAAATATGTTCTGGATTGCATTGAAACTAATTATGTATCCAGTGTAGGTAAATATGTGGATAGATTTGAGGAAATGATAAGGGATTTTACTGGTGCAAAATATGCCACTGCAACCGTTAATGGAACTGCTGCTCTACATATTGCATTAAAGCTTGCAGGAGTTCAACCCGGAGATTTGGTCATTACTCAACCTCTTACTTTTATAGCAACCTGCAATGCTATCACTTATTGTGGTGCTGAACCAGTTTTTGTAGATATAGATGCTGAAACTTTAGGGATGTCTCCTGATTCCTTAGAATCCTGGCTGGAAGAAAATGTTGATATGGTTGATAAAGGTTTAGAAGGTTTAGAAACTCTACATTCTATCCTCTCTCAACCTTCTCAACCTTTTCTATCTATTCACAAGGCAACAAGGCGACATATTTCTGCTTGTGTTCCTATGCATACTTTTGGTCATCCTTTTAAAATAGATAGAATTGTGGACATATGTAATCGTTATCATATTCCCGTAGTAGAAGATGCTGCTGAATCTATTGGTAGTTACTTCAAAGGACAACATACAGGAACTTTTGGTAAATTAGGTATTTTGAGTTTTAATGGAAATAAGACTATTACAACTGGTGGTGGTGGAATGATTTTGACTGATGATGATGAACTTGGTCCTTTGGCTAAACATATTACTACTACAGCTAAAAAGCCTCATCCATGGAAATTTGAGCATGATATGATTGGCTACAATTACAGATTACCGAATATTAATGCAGCTCTAGGTTGTGCCCAAATGGAAATCTTACCTGATATTTTAAAAAATAAAAGAGAAACTGCAAGAAAATATCAAGAATTTTTTAAAAAGATAGATGACATTGAATTTATTTCTGAACCATCAGATTCCATATCAAACTACTGGCTTAATGCTATTCTTTTAAAAGATTACGAAGAAAGAGATCAATTCCTTGATTATGCTTATTCTCAAAAAGTTATGTGCCGTCCTGCCTGGACCTTGATGAATAAATTACCTATGTTTAAGTTATGTTTAAATCCGCGTTTAACCATTTCGGAAGAAATATCTTCTAAAATAATTAATATTCCGAGTAGTTATAATAATAAAAGATATTAATAATAATAGAATGGATAAAATTTTTATTGTTGGTACTGGTCAACAATCTAATGTTGTTCATTATAATATTTTTTGTCAGCAAAAAAAATACAATAGCTGAATTTCTTGATATAGATAGGACTAAATGGGGTTTAAAGCATTTAGGTTCAACTATTCTTGAAGGATGTAATGGTTTTGGCGAATTATTTTTAAAAAAAATCTTAGAATTAAATATAGCACTAATAAATTCTTTTTAGCTATTGGAAATATAAAACTAAAAAAAGTTTATATGAATTTTTTGTTAATAATGGTTGGTCATCAGTAAATATAATTCATCCTGATGCTTTAATATCACCTTATAACAAGATATGCAATGGAGTCTTAATTAAAGCTGGTTGTTTGATTGCTCCTAATTCTTTTGTTGGTAATAATGTTGTCATAAATACAGGATCCCAAGTTAATCATGATAATTATATAGCTGATTATGTATACATATCATCTGTAGTAATTTTATCAGGTGGTGTAAGTATAGGCAGAAATACTCTTCTTGATGATGGTGTAATTGTTAACTTAGGGGAGAAAATAGGTAGTAATTGTATAATCGGTGCTGGTAGTGTAGTTACAAAAAATATTCTAGATAATGTAATAGCATATGGAAATTCCTGTAGGATAATAAGATAATAAGAAACAATGATAAATTATAATTAAAATTTATTATTTAATTATTAAATTAAATATTTTGAAGGTTAAGATAGTTTTGAGGTGTTACAATTATATAATTATTTTAATTCGTGGACATTGAAATTTGTAAAATTAATAAGGATATATATGATTTTGCAAGAAGCGTTTAGGTCAGTGAACAAAAATCAAAATAGTTATCGCGAATTCTTCAATCACTATAAACGGAAATATCATAATAAGTTGAGAATAAAGAAAACTTGCTCCAGTATACTAGGTAAAATTATGAGTACTTTAAGGGAAAAGCTCCCTGATATTGATTTGAAAATCTGCGCAAATGATTCAATAAAAGAGAAGAATCATTCTCATAAAACTTATAGGGGAAATTCTAGGCTAGTTATTTAGAAAAAGTAAGTGTTAAAGATGGTATAAATAACATTATATCAGATTAAAATAAAATAATTGAGATTATATTTATTATTTAATATTAGCAATTATGAATGAAAAAGTGAAGAAAGTAATAGTAATAGAAGATACTGATCTGAATAAGTCTCAATATTATCCTAGTATAGAATCTGATGATTATTATCTCGCTTCATGGGGTGGACTATTTGCAAGACGTCTCAAAGAAAAATATTCTGATTTTAATATAGAAGTTTGGAAGGCCGAGCCTGAATTTGATAAATTATATTCAAGAATTGCAGATAATGTTGAGTGTAGAGTATTTCCTTATAAAAATAGGCTTTTCTGTTGTCTTACTCAAGAAATGGTAAAAGAACTCAGGAGATTAAAGAAAAATTATAATTTAATAATTTATCGAAGTACCTTATTTGATTTTAAATTCATTTTTATTATTTCTATTTTATTTCCCAAAGCAAAAATTGTAATTTCACATCACGGAGGTGTAATACCCAAATCACTATCTATTAAAAATATATTTAAAAGAATATTATTAAGAGTATCTTTAACTAGAGTTCATACAGCTACTTATATAAGGCAAGAGATTAAAGAATGGATATGTAAATATCCATTACACCCCAAAGTAGTTTTTTTGCCGGTAGGAGCTGATTTTACTATATTTTATCCTGAAGACCGCTATAAATGTCGTGAAGAATTGGGACTCTCACAAAATAAAATTTATGCTGTTTATGTTGGGAAAATGTTTAAACTAAAAGGCGTTGATATTATTTTAGAAATATATAATAAGTATAAAGATAAAGATTTTGAAATTCTTTTAGTAGGTGCTACAGAAAATGATGAATTATTGCCAGAAGTTAAAGCATCTGGATGTAGATATTGGCCATATATAGATTGGAATTTACTTCGTAAAATTTATTCAGCAGCTAATTTTTATATTCATCCAGCATTTAATCCCAATTTTGGAGGTCTTGATGTTTCTTTGATAGAGTGTCTTGCATGTGGTACCCCTGTTTTAAGTCCTAACTTGAAAGAATATGATTTTGATACAAAAGATATTGGAATTTGTGTAGATTCTCTATCAGAATTTGAAGATAGATTTAAAGAAATGCTAAATCGTTATGATGAATTTACAAATTGTAGGGAAATAGCTCAGCAATATTTGGATGGTAAGGGAATAATTATTGATAAATTATATAATATATTTATGGGAATAAAATATAAATAGTTTTAAAAGAGGATGGAGATTAATATTAAAATATCAATTTCAATTTTTGGATTAGGCTATGTTAGATGTGTGAGTTTAGGTTGTTTAGCAAATAATGGATTTCTAGTTATTGGTTTGCATATTAATCATACATAAGTTGATTTAATAAATGGTGGTTTGCCTACCATTATTAAAAAAGATATAAATATAATAATTAAAGAACAACTTAAAGCTGTCGAGATTAAAGCTACTCAAGATTACCATCAAGCAGTGATGGATAGGGATATACCCTTAATTTGTGTAGGCATGACTGTGGGAGAAGATGGTAGTCTAAATCTTGAATATATTTATCAAACTGCTAAGCAGATAGGAGAAGTTTTAAAAAATAAAAATACTTTTCATATTACTGTGATAAGAAGTACAGTAATATCGGAGACCAATCAAAGAGTAAGTGAAATAATCAGTGAGATATCCGGCAAAAAAGTAAATATTGATTTTGAAGTTGTTCCAATCAGGAATTTTTTCTTGAGGGTTTAGCAGTTAAGGATTATTATAATCCACGTTTTACCTTGATCGGAACTGATGATGATAAAGCTGCTGAAGTTATGAAGCAAATTTAAGAAAAAGTTAATGGGAAATTTATTCGTACAGAGATTAAATTGCTGAACGGATTAAGTATATTAATAATAGTTTTCATGCTTGAAAGTTATTTTTGCTGATGAAGTGGGCACAATTTGCAAAAAAATTGGATATTGATGCTTACGAGTTTATGAATATTTTCTACAAAGATAAGTAATTAAATATTTCTTCTAACTATTTTCATCCTGGATTTGCTTATGGAGGTTCTTGTTTACCCAAAGACCTTAATGCTTTAAAAACGATGGCGAGGGATTTAAATATAAATGCACCAGAACTTAATTCTAATGAATTAAGTAATCAAAGCCATATCCAGAATGCAGTTCTACTAATAAAAAAATCAGGTAAAACAAAAATAGGTCTATTTGGAATTGCTTTCAAAGAATATACTGATGATTTACTTTATTGTTCTGTTATAAATGTAATTGAAGAACTTTTAGCAAAAAACTATCAAGTTAAAGTCTTTTACGATTATGTTCAAAAACTTTATTAATTGATTCTAATAAGGAATATCTTGAGAAAAATCTTCCTTATCTGACAAATTTAATGGTCAATAATGAGAAAGATTTACTGGAATTGGCTGAATTGATTGTTTTATAGGAAAAAAGAACATTATAGTTAGCTTATTTCTCAATACCACGATAAAAGTTTTTTAGACCTTATTAGGATAAATAACAATATTCAAAAATTCAACTATAAAGGAATTTGCTGGTAAATGAAAATACTTATATTATACAGTGGCTCTTTAGATCCTATAATTGGAATGTCTCAAGTATTAGTATTTAATCAGATTAAATATTTATCTTTCCATAATAAAGTAGATTTTGCAAATCTTGTTAGCAGAAAAAATTCTCTTGAAGCAACTTCAAAAAAATTGGAGCCTTATGTTAATTCATATTATCCAATAAAATCAAAGTCATGGGAGAAAAAGAAATTTTTTAGAGCTATTTTTTTGGCTTTAAGAAAAAGCATTTTTTACTTATCCAAAAAACCAATGGAAGAAATTGCATTAGAATTTGCAAATTTTAAGAAGAAGATATTAAGAATTATTGAAGATAACAATTATGATGTAATTATATTACATTATTGGTATATGGGATATATTCTAAAAAATTTGCCATCCTCTACAATTAAAGTAATAATAGCCCATGACTTGATAGAAGAATTTATTGAAGTATTTAATAAAAGTAACTATAAAGAAATTAAAAAATTTATATTGAAGAGGCAATTGCAAAGCGACTTAAAAAAGCAGAATAAATATTTTAAACAAAGCGACCTTGTAGTTGTAGTATCAAATAAAGAAAAGGAAATTATTGAATCTAAAATGCCAGAAGTTAATGTAGTTCTTAATGAAATTGGTCAAGATCTTTCAGAATTTCTGGAATATAATATTCCAGTGGATATGCATTCTATTTTATTCTATGGTAGTTTATCAAATCATTTTAATAAAGCTGCATTGGAAAGGATTCTTGATAAAATTTATCCGGGTATTCTTGCTTTAGATTCTGAAGCTAAATTAGTTATAGTAGGGTCAAATCCTCCTAAAGAGCTTTTAAAGAATTATAATTATCCATTAATGACCGTTACTGGTTATGTAGATGATATTAAACCATTCATTGGCAAATGCGCGGTTATGTTGTTACCGCTTGAAAGAGGTTCAGGATTTAGAGGAAGAACCGTTGAAGTAATGGCTTTAGGCGTTCCAATTGTCGGTACAAGAAATGGTTTTCTATGCACTGGAATTCAAGATGGAGTCCAGGGTTATTTTGCCGAATCAGATGAAGAGATAATTCAAAAAGCAATAATGGTAATTAATAATCCGGAATTAAGACAAAAATTATCCGAACAATGCAGAAAATTTGTTCAGGAAAGATACACTTTAGAGGCTACTTTTGGTAAGTTGGAAGCTTCACTTGAATCCGTTTTTGCTAAAAGAAATAAATTAAGATGAGATTTATTAAATATTTTGTTAAGTCAACATACTATAAAATAACAGGTAAAGCATCTCCTTTCATAAATTATAATCGTCATAAAAACTATGTTTATTTTCAAAAATTTTTACCAGGCAATAAATATGATACCCGAGTATGTATATTAGGAGAAAGAGCCTATGCTTTTAAAAGATTTGTAAGAAAAAATGATTTTCGCGCTACTGGAAGTAATTATTATGATATGGACAGAAATACTATAGACAAAAATATGATGAAAATTGCTTTTGATATTTCTCCAGAACTAAATTTCCAATCTATGGCATATGATTTCATATATGATGAAAATAAAAATCCTCTTATTGCTGGAATTAGTTATACCTATAGTGACTATCCTGAGTTTTCCGATGGTTACTGGGATAGAAATCTTATATGGCATAGCAGTCATTATTTTCCAGAGTATTTTGAATTGGTAGATACACTTCATATGCCAGAACTTAAATTGCCCCTTATAGAAAATCTCCATATAGAAATGCTAAAATGCTAAATAAATAAATTATACAAATCATATTATATATTATAACAATTGAATAAAAGTCCTAAAATATTAATACTAGTTCCTGCTGAAACGGCGCATGCGCATGGCGGGGTAAAAAATTATTATCAAGTTTTAAAGGATTATTTTTCTTTACCTGCATTTTACAGCTATCGTGGAGCTCGGAAATTGCCTTATAGGGGAAATTTATTTTCCGAATGTCTAAGATTATTAAAAGATTATATATCATTTTTTAATAATGTCATTGTAAAAAACATTCAAATAGTGCATATTAATACATCATTAGGAAGCAGATCAGTATTTAGGGATTTGATATTTGCTATTTATGCTAAAATTCTAAGAAAAAAATGTATTGTCTTTTTCCATGGATGGTCTAATGAAGCCGAAGAACTTATGAAATATAAGTATAAATGGTTGTTTAAATTATATCTGAAAAAGACAGACGCTCTAATTACTTTATCCCAAAAATCTAAAAATACCTTAAAATCTATGGGATATAAAAAAAATATTTATCTTGAAACTACTTTAGTAGATGATAAACTATTAAATGAATTTATTATCAATAAAAAATTACAGAAAAGCTATAATATTATCACAATACTTTTTTTGGCACGTATTGAAAAAGAAAAAGGAATATTTGATACAATTGAAGCTTGTGACTTATTAATACAACAAGGATATTCTATTCGGTTATTGATAGCAGGAAGCGGGAGAGCAGAAAAAGAGGTATTGGAAAAAATAAAAAATAAAGAATCCATTGAATTTTTAGGATATGTTTCAGGGAAAGATAAGTCTAAAACATATATAGAATCAGATCTCTATGTTTTACCGTCATATACAGAAGGAATGCCCATTACTGTTTTAGAAGCGATGGCTTTTGGTTTACCTGTTATAGTTACACCAGTGGGTGGATTGAAAGATATAATTAAAGAAGGGGTAAATGGTTATTTTGTTCAGTTTGGTGATAGTTCAATGCTCGCAGAAACAATTATTAAATTAATAGCTAATATAAACTTAATGAATAAAATGGCATTATACAATTATAACGATGCCAAAAAATATTATGCCAGTAGTGTTGTAAAAAGGATTGAAAACATATATATGGAGTTGCTTGAATGAAACAATTGACTCAAGAATTAAAGAATGGGAAAATGGAATTGATTGATGTTCCTTACTCCGCGATAAATGATAATGAAATATTAGGAAAAAATTTTTATTCAGTTATTAGTCCAGGAATTAAATCTAAAAAAGTTTTAGATACCCGTAAAGGCTATATTGTAAAATAAACAATAGCTAAACAGAACGAATTCAAAACTTTAGTAAAAATGATAAAATCAAAAAGTGTTATAAATGATTATAAGACAGTTATGAATAAAATTGAAGCACCTTTTCTCCTCTGGGTTATAGTTTTGTAGGCGAAATAATAGAATTAGGTTCACAAGTAATGTGTTTTTCATTAGGGGATATAGTAACTTGCTGTGGAGATGGAGCATTTCATATTGAATTAGTAAAAGTTCGGAAAAATTTATGTGCAAAAGTGCCCATTAATTTTTCACCCAAAGATGCAGCTTTCCTACTATCGGTTTAATAGCAATTCTTGGTATAAGACAAGCTGATTTGAAATTTGGTGAAAATTGTGTTGTAATTGGATTGGGACTTATAGGGCAAATAACCTGTCAAATCCTTAATGCATCAGGCATAATACTAAATGGTATATCTCTAAATCCTAATATTGTTGATTTGGCAAAGAAAAATGGTGAAAAATATTCCTTTATTCGTCATATTGAGTGCTTAGAGAAAACTATTATGGATATTACTAGAGGTTATGGAGCTGACGCTGTAATTGTGTCACTGCAGCTATAATTTACCTTGATCTGGTAAATTTTGCTGGTATAATTAGTCGGAAAAAAGGATAAGTAATAATAATGGGAGCTGTACTAACAGGATTTAATAGGGAAAATTACTATAAGAAAGAACTTGATCTAAAAATGTCTTGCTCTTATGGACCTGATAGATATGATGATAATTATGAAAATAAAGGATATGATTATCCTATGGGCTATGTTTGATTCACAGAAAATAGCTTTCTCTTTATGATAAAAAACGCAATAAACAAACTTAATAAATACATAATTAACAATAATTTTAAGGGTTATGATCCTTATGATGCTTTAACTAGCCCCGTATTTAAAAAAATTAAAAATCCAATGATTGGAGCAATAATTACTCAGATATTTAAAAAAAGCCCAATTAATTTAAGGAGTTTATTTGCTATAAAACCGCAAGATATTCCTAAAGGATTAGGTTTGATGCTTAAAGCTTTTTCTTTACAATATATGATTACAAAAGATCAAACCTTTAAGGATATATGTAATAAGATATATTTAAGGTTAATAGCTTTAAAATCTCCTGATTTCCCTGAATATTGTTGGGGCTGCAACTTTCCGTGGTCTAATCCCAATGAATATTTACCTGCGTATTGTCCATCTGTTGTTGTTACATCCTTTGTTGTTGAAGGATTAGCCACTTATAAAAAAATATCTCATCAGGATAATCAGGAAGATATTGATAAGATTATTCTAAGTGCTTCTGATTATGTTATGAATAGGATTCCCCATTTTTATATGCCAGAAGGGATTGTGTTTGCCTATACTCACAATTCAAAAGGTATTTGTTATAATTCATCACTTTTAGCTATGCAAATATTGTTAAGAGCATATGAAATTAGCCAAGACAAAATTTTAATTGAAACATCTGAGAAAGCTGTAAATTATGTAGTTTCAAAACAGCATTCAGATGGCCATTGGAATTATAGTATTAATCCTATGACTAAAGAAGAACGTGTACAAGTAGATTTTCATCAAGGTTTTATTCTGGATTCATTGCTTGATTACTTCAAACAGACAGATGACTATTCCATTTTAAAAAGTATAAAGAAGGGAATTAATTTTTATAAATTTATTCAGTTTTCACCAGAGGGGGTATCAAAATGGAGATATCCTAAAGAATATCCTATTGAAATTCATAATCAAGCACAGGGTATTATTACTTTTAGCAAATTGAATGAATTTCTACACGATAGTTTAGATTTTGCTAATATCGTAGCAAAATGGACAATAAAAAATATGCAAGATAAAGAAGGTTATTTCTACTACCAAATATATCCTTTAATAATTAATAAAATCCCTTATATGAGGTGGGGTCAAGCCTGGATGTTACTGGCTCTAAGCACGTTAGACTACTATTCACATAATTTAGGTTAAATAATATATATAATGAGAGAATACAAAATTATTGATGCTATGCAAATATCACGAGAAAAATGGTGGGATTTTACTGATAATAATGAAAATTGTAACATTTTCTCAACTCCTTATATGTATGATGTCTGGAATGCAACTCCTGGATATAAATCTTTTGCCTTCTTTGCCATTGATACGAATGAAGAAATTAAAGGGCTATTAGCTGGACATCTGGAAACTGTTTCTAAAGGGATACTCAGTAAATTATCAACCAGGGCAGTTTTAATGCAATCTCCTGTGGCTCTGGATGAGGATGCTCTTTCCGTATTATTAAATCATTATTTAAATTTTATGAAAAGAAGGGCTGTATATACTGAAATCAGGAATAACTATGATACATCAATTCAAAGGAATATTTATGAATCTTTAGGATTTAATTATGAAGGACATTTAAACATATTAATTGATTTATCTCAAGAAGAAGCCAATTTATGGCATAATATTCGTCCAAATCGTCGTAATATGATTAATCGAGCAAAAAGGGAAGGTATAATAATAAAAATTTTATCATTAGAAGATTTAAAATATGCATATTTAATTGTAAAAGATCTTTATAATAGCAAACAACTTCCCTTAGTTCCTTATAATTTTTTTTATTATGCATTAAATAATAATAATAATAAAGCTAAAATGGAAATATATGGAGCTTATATAAATAATGTTATTATCGGTGTAAGAATTATTTTAAAATATAAAGATACGGTAACAGATTTATATGCTGCGAGTAAAAAAGAATATTATAAAAAACGCCCAAATGACATTTTACCCTGGGAAATATTTATTATATTAAAAAATGAAGGTTATAAAATATTTGATTTCGGAGGGGCAGGGAACCCAAATATTCCATATACTGTCAGGGATTATAAAATGACATTTGGAGGATATTTAGTAAATTATGGCAGATATCATTTTTATCATTCAAAGCCACTTTTTAAAATTGCAGAAACTGGGTTTAAATCTTTACAAAAAATTAATAGCATAAAGTCCAGAATACAAAACTTCAATCATCAAAATTCTTAGTCCACATCTAAATGAATATACTTATTGATATAGCTCATCCTGCTCATATTCATAATATAAAAAATTTATATTTTAAATTAATAGGAAATAATAATATTATAGTTGCTTGTCAATCTATTCCAATAGTGAAAAAGCTTTTAAATTCATACCAGATTCCCTATATTGAAATTGGAGAGAAGGGAAAAAATATTCAAGAGAAGATATTTAAACAATTTAGTTTTAATCGTAAGATAAAGCATATTGCAAAAGAAAGAGATATAGATTTAGCTATAGGTTCGTCATTGTCAGTGTTTGCATTCAGAGGTACTAAAGCTAAATCAATTTTATTAGATGAAGATGATCAAAATGTTCAACCATTTACCGCAAAGTTTATTTCACCTTATGCCGATCATATCTTATCACCCGATGCGCTGAGTTATGAAGATCTAAAAAATGCTATTTATTATCCTGGTAATCATGAACTTGCCTATTTACATCCTAATGTTTTCACTCCAGATCCTAATATGTTGGTAAAGTTAGGATTAAACAAAAATGATAAATATTTTATCTTAAGATTTAATGCCTTTAAAGCTCATCATGATATTCATCAATATGGATTAAATAAGGAGCAAAAACTTATATTGATAGATACCTTATCAAAATATGGAAAGGTTTATATCACTACTGAAGCAGAATTAGAACCTGAATTTGAAAAGTTTAAAATGCCAATATCGCCAGAGGAGATGCATAGTTTTCTATATTATGCCCAAATGCTTTTAAGCGATTCCCAAACAATGACAATGGAAGCAGCAGTTTTAGGGGTACCATCTTTTCGGTGTAATACTTTTGCTAATAGATTATCAGTTTTAGAAGAATTAGAATTAAAATATGGTTTAACCTTTGGCTATCATCCTTCTCAATTTGATTGGATGCTTTATAGAATCAACGAATTTCTTGAAATGCCAGATTTAAAAGATGAATGGCAAAAAAGGAGGATGAGACTTTTGCAG
>Ga0208824_1002979_pt1 | contig 12201 bp, 15 predicted proteins | sample AD_JPNTR3_MetaG_FD_184447 | JGI IMG/M metagenome (GOLD analysis project Ga0208824, IMG submission 184447) | Active sludge microbial communities of municipal wastewater-treating anaerobic digesters from Japan - AD_JPNTR3_MetaG (SPAdes) (version 2) | ecosystem: Engineered > Bioreactor > Anaerobic...
CGGTTACCTCAGAGTCATCATCAGTTGGGACGGTAACTGCTATGTCTTTTTCCACACCCCTAACTCTTGGTAGTAGATGCTTCTTATAAGCATCGAGGTCGTAGGTGAATACTTTCTTAATTCGCTCCTGTTCGGAAAGGGTCACTTCCAAGAATTGTCCGTCCTCGTCCTCCAGTCTAACCAAACTACCTCTGACCTTTCCGGTCCAGGCATTAGAGTCTGGTTGAAGGTCTCTTGTAAAGGATAATCCCTTCCATATCTCAGTCTCGTGTATTGGAAGGGCTTTCTCAACTTCCAACCAGACCAGAGGCTTGACTTTGAATCTCACTACAAATGGGTCGTCTGCTTCATAGAAACGGGGAGAATCCTCTATGAAATGCTTGCTGGTAACTTCTAGTACTCCAATCCAGCGTGAGAGTTTGGTCAGGTAACATATAAGTTTATCTCCAATGTTTACCTTGCTTGCCTGATTCTTGTGCCGTATCCGAAATCCAGAAATTGTTCTGTCCGACTTTGAAAAAGCTTCATATGTTTCCGGCGAAAAGAGGTCCGTGTAGTATGCCATTTCAACCATCACCTGCCAGGCTTTTTTCAATTCTTCTCAATCTCGAGTGTCTCATCTTGCTAACTCCAATTTGTCTGGGTGCTTGTTGTGCTCAGTAAAAAGCTAGCTGCTTTCAACACTATGATAATCGATGTTACACAATAGACCAAACACGTTTTCCAGCGGTATCGATAACAGACAGCGATAATCTCTTTATTATCATATATGATAATATACTTATGTGAGTAAGTAATTATGTGAATGTAGAAGGTGGTGTTATAGATGTCAGGATTCGATAAGCTAAAGGCTAATCTTATGAAGAACGCGGAGTTTGCGGCCATTTACAATGAGAAGAAACCGCTGAGAAACTTCATAGATGAACTGATCGATCTCAGAGTGGAAAAGGGTATGACTCAGAAGGACCTTAGTGAACTCACAGGCATAAGCGTTCCTAATATCTCAAGAATAGAGGCAGGAAAACAGAATCTTTCCTATCAGATGATGTACAAGCTCGTGAGTGCTCTCGGCGGTAAGATAGCTCTCACTCCCAAAGCGGATAACTACATTAAGCTGTCCGAAGAGGCCGCACAATTGCTCACTGAACTGAGCGAACAGGCAGACACCACTCCTGAGGAGTTTCTGAGTTCTCTTATAGTGAAGGCCGCTAAGGATCACACAGTCGCCGGTGTGAAAGACTGAAAGCCTGGTACCAAAAGTGGTTGTTGCCTAACACCACTGCTTGTCCATAATCCGGACTCGTGGACGAGGTGAATAGATTGTTCGTTAGGATTGACGGGTTTGATCCAACCCGTTTTGTGGAGATTACGACGTATGCCTTTACCGATCCCTCCAATAGTCATAGATAAAGTCCGGTGGCACTCATTGTATGCCGATCTGGTCTACAGCTTTGCTGAAGTATGCGGAGGCCTCAGGACTCACCGTGGATAATTTGTTTAGAAATGTAAGCGACTCATCGGTAATCCTCTGCAGTCATTACAGAATACTCTATTTTGGGATACTTCTTTATCCCCCAAGCAGTTTCACAGCACTGAAAAGGTAGAAGAATGCCTCTGGGTCTGTCTTCTTTATCTTGTTCAGTTTGCTCCATTTTGGATCCGTAATTATTAACTCTCTTACATCTTCTGGGGTTTCGAATTTCTCACATTTATCCTTCCCGCTAAGGATAGCCTGAACAAGATACATAACCTTTGCAGCGCTACGGATAGCATCCTCTTGAGAGTAGCTGCTGTTGAAAACAAAGTTTCTAAAACCTCTAATACCTGTCATCAACCTGGAGAAATTCTCAGCCTTATAAGCCCCCCTGTAGACCAGTGTAAGGGCAGTGTCAAAGCAATCGTTCAGCACTTCTTCTTCACTTAATCGGAGTTGTCTGTAAGAGAGTTCCTGCAGGCAGTTTTGAGTAAATGAGGTGTGCACAGAATTGAGGTTGTCCAGGTTATCAAAGAGGATTCCAAGGTCAAATAGTTGCTTTATTATCTCTATGTCTTTTTCAACATCATACGGTATTCCCGTTGTGTTAGGTGCAAAGGCCGTGAGCTTGTCCCCCAGGAGAGCATCCACGCTCTGAACCTTTACAGGTACCTCGGGCGGAACAGTTTCGATCACTCTGTGCTTAATGGGAATCTTCAACAACTCTCTATTACCCGTTTCCTGGAAGAGAATATCGAGAAGAACCGTCCTTTCCGTACCATCAATAATCGAATCCCACGCAAAGCTATAGTGAACTTTTGGAACATTTGAAGTGGCCTTGCGTTTGTCCTCAGAACAGTTTTTGAATACCCCTTTGCTGCATATCTTGTTGAATATATCTTCGAGGTTCTCGGGTTTGTAGGGAAGAAGTATGTCTATATCCAATGAGAACCTGTTGAAGTTACCCAGAAGAAGCATAAGAGATGTCCCGCCTTTGAATATGAAGTCGAGGCCTTCAACGGAAAGCTGTTCGAGCAACGTCAGCGCCATTATGCTCTTCTCTACTATTCCTGGATCATTCCTCTTGTAGGATTCCATAACTGTATCCAACCATTGTTTGGCAAGTGAGTTCCTTGTAATCATATGCTCTCTCTCTGGCTAAGTAAGAGCTTGTCTATCTCCTCCAACCTCCCGCGTCGCTTGGCATACCTTCTGATCGTGCTCAGACTCAAGTTGTAATCCGCCAAAGCCTTGTGGTATATGTTGCGTAATTCAGCACCCTGGAATGATACGAAGAGATCCCTGTTACAGACAAGATCGACAAGTATTTTCTCCAGTTTCGGAACGGTGATCTTATCATAAGACATTACCGGCGCCTCGCTAACAAGAGGCATTACAACAAAACACTTTCTGCTGCCCAAAATATAGTTGTCTATCTCTTTGGGGGTTGGAGTAAGAAACACTGGAGAATATGAGGACTTTACAAAGTCAAATACTGCTCCTTCTGTGCCTCTAAGCACTTCGACAATTGTGATTGAAGCAGGAGTCTGCTGGACCGTAAATTCATTAAGCCATTTAGTATCCCACACACACAGATTATCCAGGTACGGGAACCTCTTCCGAAGCTTCTTGAATAAATCTGAGAGTTCCTTCGATACGGCGGGTTCGAACTCCCGTTTGCTTCCGGCGGCATAAAGGCCTCTTCTGACGTTTCTTATGAGTCCATCTCTCTTCAAAAGGTGAAGGGCTGAATAATAAGTACCATTTTTCATATTAGGGAAAAGCTTCTTCAGTTCATTTACCAGTTGATAGTGCATAAGAAACTGGTTGTTTCTGAACCACTCTTCTACTTGGTTATGGCTAATCTTTTCCATTGAAATCACCTACAAATAATGGCAATATACAGACATTATTGCCGTTATTTGTGATTATACCATAGACTTCTGAAATACAATCCTTCAACCTATAGGAAGTTCTCTACGGTTATCGGTTGCGCTAACCAACATAACACAAGAGCCTTGTGTTAATTTCGCTGGTTCTCTCCTTTCCCTTACCCACAAAGGCTTTCAGTTTGATTCTCTCCGGCGGTGATCCTAAAGCTCGATTTTGTATTTAACTAAAAGTTCTGTATAATGGGTTTATGTTAGTTTTATGAATCTATCCCGGAGGTCCCGAAGTGCCATCTATTTATCTGGAAAAAGTAGTACCCGAGAGTAATATGAGACGGTTTTACTTTATAAGCGACGAACACCAGACCACTTTTGTAGGGTATCCGGTCACAATAATCTTCGGCAGGATCTCAGAGCGCGCGACTTTCGTCACTAAAGTCTTCCCAACAGAGGACAGAGCACGAAGGTACTTCAACAGGCAGATGCGTATAAGGCAGAGGCACAGGTATGCGGTAGTTAAGCCACCATACCTGAGAGAGAAGGCTAATGAGAAACCCATACAGCTGGGCCTTCCTATGTATTAAACGCGCTGTATTGAAAGTTTTGCCGTGGGACATAGGTAGATGAGGGTACAGTAGAAGAAAGTGCGTTAGAGAGTGTTTTAAGGGGTGTAGTTATGAAGGAAGTCCAGCCTATACGCGATACTAAGAAGATCGATGCGATGAAATCCATTATGAGGGGTGAATCTAACTACAGGGACCTCCTTCTTTTCACCCTGGGGATAAACACGGGCCTGAGGATCTCTGATATTCTCGCCCTGAAGTGGAGCAGTTTCCTTAACGATGGCAAACTCCTGAAGACCAAAGATCAGTTGAACGTAGTAGAGATTAAGACGAAGAAGGTGAAGACATTCGTGCTAAACAAGTCGGTCGTTGAAGCTTTGAAGCTGTATTACGATTCCCTCGATAGTGTGAACCCCGATGCTCCTGTCTTCTCCTCCCGCAAGAGCGATAACGGTTCCCCGAGGCCTCTGTCCCGTGTCGGTGCGTGGATGTTACTGAACAGATACGCCCATATGGTCGGACTGAACGACGGGATCGGCACACATACTCTCCGCAAAACCTTCGGTTATCACCTGTACAAGAGAGGCGTAAGCCTGGAACATATACAGAAGATGCTGAATCATTCCTCTCCGGCGATAACCTTACGGTATATAGGAATTACCCAGGAACAGCTGAACGATATTTATGTAGAGTTGAACCTCTGATAGCGGGATAACTCTCCACAGCACCGAAGTGCAAAAAAAGCTAAAGTGTAATCAGGGCACCGTCCTTGCAATACGGAAACCCAAGAAACCGAACGCGTCTGTTGACTCGTAACTCATTCGACTAGCCACACGCACGTACCTGGCATTGAAGACAAAGCTACCTCCACGACTCACCCGGTTGGAACCACTGTTGTTATACGGATTCGTCTGGGCAGAGCTGGAGTAGTTTCCATACAAGTCCGAACACAACTCCCATATGTTCCCGGACATATCATACAATCCGAGCTCGTTAGGTACTTTCCTTCCCACTTCCTGTGTCCCACTCTGCCCGTACCAGGCAACATCATCTACGTTATCGCTTCCAGAATACTTGTGACCCTTACTTTTGTTCCCACCTCTGGCCGCGTATTCCCATTCAGCTTCCGTTGGCAATCTGTAGCCTACTACTTTCGATGGATCTGTCGTTATCATTCCGTCCTTATCCAGTAGATTACCATCGTCGTCATACGCTTTCGGAATACCTTCTTTCTCGCTCAGCCAGTTACAGTAAGCAATAGCGTCCTTCCAGCTGACGTTGATTACCGGTCTTTTTCCCCTTCCTATATACTCGTCATATGGTTTGCTTCTCCAAGTCGCATTGCAGAAAGCGTCATACTCATCAAAAGTAACTTGATATTTTCCCAAACAGAAGTCGTATGTTAGCGTCACTTTGTGTGTAGGGGTTTCCCAATCATAACCATCACCCCAGGTGTCTCCCATCGTGAAGCTGCCTTTCTCGACAATCACTAAATCTCTTGCCATAATTCCCCCCCTTTTTTTTTACTGTATTTGTTACTGATCTAATTTTGGTGTTTTTACGTAAACTAGCCATCGATCTCCATTTCTTATTCTTGATTCATCTGGAGTGGTGATTATCCTTACCAGCCTCTTCCCTATTCTGTCTATGTCTATCTGTTTTGATTCATAAGGTTCTTCAAAGATAACCTGTATTTCCTGCCTCACAACTGTTCCTCCATCTATTACAAGAAGGTAATTGCTTAGCACTATTATATTCATTGTTACATTCATTACCAAATTCTTCTGAATGATTTACTTTGATAAGAAAGTAAAATGAAGAAAGAATATGGGAATTCTGACAGCGTTTGTTCTTATCTCTTTGGTTTTGAACACAAGATTGCAGATCAAGTGTATGTGTGCGCAGGTAAAGATCCTAGCTCTATGATGGAATTACTTGCTTAAGTGAAACTGGATTTTCTATCTTTTTATCTGAGCCTTCTTGACATCTTTTATGAGGACCATTTCGTTAATGATTTTTTGCATAACAAGCTCAGATTGCTCTCCATCCATTTCTTTCGATATTTCACTTATCTCTTGCAGAGAAAGCCCTGATGGATTTGACTCCTCTATTGAAGAAAGATTGATTACTTCGGCTACAGTTGAATACCCGTATTTCTTGCCAAGTTGGACGTGCATACCGCCGTTTTTCAATTTTCTTAGCCTGTAAACATCTGGATTGCTCGAGTTCCATAAATTACTGTCAATCCTTCTGGAGAAATTCGTTTTCACATCAGGGTTGAGCAGGTTTCTTAGCTTTGTGGTCCTCTTGAAGCTTGGTGAAACCTGATAACACTCTATAAGTATCGATTTGCCATCCCTCTTAACAAGTAATCGTCTTATCCTTCTTGAATCTAGAACACCTTCTTCAACCTGTATGAATCTTTCTTTCCGCCGTACAAGCCCCTTCTTAACAAGGTCAATTCTTATCCTTTTACAGTGGCGGGCAGACAGCCCTGTAACCACGGCCAGACTTTCAGCAGAGCAGGAACGGACATTTGTAAGAGTACAGGCTATTATGAAATCTCTGAAAGAAAAGTAATTGGTAAGGATTTCTGAAGAGCACATTTGAAGATGGTACCCATTTTCGGCAATAGTGATACCTTTATGAGCATCATAGAACTCACTTTCTAAGAGTAACTCAATGTACTTCGAAGCGCGGGTTCTATTTGAATCTACAAGCAGTGCGGCCTTGTAGACCGTCTTCTCGAAACTTGCAGAGTCTAGATGGTTTACATTGTTGCTGAGTGTCTTAACTGCCAAAAAGAGAAGCTTCAAGAACTTTCCGTTTCTTGGTTCTTCCGGCATAGGCAGAGCAGTTGGAACCAATACTTCATATGACTTTTGCATTTTTCCTTAGAGACCGTCCTTTCTTACCGGTTACCAGCTTTTCAGGTGAGTTGGTGGTTAGAGTGGCGCTCATACTAGCTGTTATCTTTCTTTTTGTATAAACACTTGAAGGATCAAGAGGACCGTATATAGCACAAGACAGCGTAACTGTGAGAATCATACGGCGCTGATCTTGATAAACAGGCATCTTCATATCCAGGAAGTAGGTTGTTCTTCCCTTCTCTGAGATAAGACCAAAGGGCTCCCTTAACCTCTTCCCTAAGGAGGACTCATAACTCACCTCCGTAGAAGTCCTTATTTGCTGCATAAGCTGATAGTACTCAGAGACTGTTGGAGCACGATACCTGTGCGCAGGTGTAAGCTTTCTATAATCTATTTGATTCAGCTTCTCCCATTTGTAAATCAGATAGAACCCGGGGACGTAGTTATCCTTTACCAGCGCGTGTAGATACCCGCGATAGCCTTCAATAGTAACAACAAAGTTCCGAAGTTTACCCTCGGTTGTTGTCACTTGTACCGGAACAAAATGGTTATCACCAAAAAGAAGTGTACTGCTCGACATCGCTTGTGGAATATACTTCTGCACCTTGAAGCAAGGTTTATTTTTACTCTTATCGCCTAAGTAGAGCTTCTTGATCTCAGCTGCTATAGTTTCTTGATAATTCTCCGGTAGCACAAGCCCTCCTGTGGCAGGTTCTTTCGTTACATTTTGTCATAGATTTATATATCCGCTTTCTAATCTCTATTTACTTCCTTAATTATTGCTTTATACCAGTATTTACTTGGTTCTTTAAGAGCGGCGGTCTCGTGAAGATAAGTACAGTAACCCAATAAAAAAACAACTCTGTGTAGCCCCCGTTCGGCTTCAATCAATTATACAGTAAAGCAAAGCACAGAAACTCATAACTCAAAAATATTCATCTGGAGGTGCATTATGGAAATTAAGACCTGTAAGCTCAGATTCAAACTCGAAGAAACCGCAAGAAAGCAAAATGAAAAGGAAGGTGGCAACGGCAGAGAGACTCAGGAGATCGCTGTGCCTTTGACTGATGAGTTGCTTGCTTTGCCAGGGAGGATTGAAAAGGGTGAGTTCGTATTGAATCTGAGCGAATTCTTAGACACTTTCTCCTATTATTTGGAGTTTGACGCATCTGCCGGAGTTAAGTGGCAGGCCCGAGGAAGGGTATTCAGATTCAGCCATAACCCGTCTACTGGCGAAATTCTGCAAGTAGCTAAGGATTTGGCAAAAACTGATCAGGCGATTATTCAGAGGTTAGGAAACCTCAGAAAAGAGCTGGCTGAGAAGAGGAAAAAACAAGTCGAGCTGTGCAGTAGCTGGGTAGAAGAGAACGGTTCAGAACACCTGAAAGCTTCTTTCAGGCAAGGGTATAACAGATATGATCTCTTAGTGAAGGAGTTTCTAGACATAGAAGGAGCCATTAAGTCGAAAGTGCCTTCAAAAAAGGCATTGAAGGAAGCTTTGGCGAGGTTCAATTCTAGTTGCTTCGAACCTTTTAGGTGGACAAGAGAAGAGGTTTTCTGGACAAAGAGTTCTGAAACTTCACTTTTTGCACTTGAGCTACTAGAGAAAATCAAAGGCTCCTTCGGTGTTGAATCTCAGATCATAGACGGTCATATGATGTCACGAGAAAATTACTTCTCGGGGTTCCAGTTCTATGAACCCGGAGAGGCTCTTCTTGTAGCTATAGATTCCTCCCTTATTATCCAAAAAATCCCGTACATCCCTTCCGTGTAGTCAGGGGCTATCTCAAGGAGGGCGAAAACACGCCTCTAGATGCCTCGCCAGCGAAAGATTAGCTTATAAGCATAGGAAAGGACTCCATCTCGACAGGGATCTCAAAATAAGGCATTTTAAGTGTAAATTCGAGGTCCTTGCGAGAAGGAGTTTTCTCAAATTAGCGAAACCTCTGTAATTCTTCAGTTCTTTGGCTTCAAAGTTCCCTCTTACTTTTTGACCCTCATTTTATAGTGTTGATCCTCAGTAGTCTTTTCTACTCAGGTACTTTCTCTGAGATATTTTATGTCGGCATCCGCATACGAATAATAAATGATCCATAAAAAAGGAGGACAGCCTATGCAGTTACCCGAATTCTCTGAACACGCAAGGAAGAGAATGGCACAGCGAGGTTTGAAGGAAGCACAGGTTATTGAAGTAATCAGAAAGGGAGCAAAACACCGCTCCTCTGAGAGAAAAGCAACTCTGTTCTTTGGAGACAAAAGGTGCCCAGAAAACTTGCAAGGTATCCACGTTCTCGTATCCTCAGACGGCGCTCAGATCATAACTTGCTACAAAAACAAGAAACTGAACTGGCACGATAACTAACAAAGGAGGGATTTATACGCTTAAAACCGTGGAAAGTGCATTCAGTAAGCTAGTAAAAACTCTTGAACAGGGAGTCTCAGTTACTTGTGATGACAGAAAAGTCTTTGCCAAACGAGTTTATCAGGTTATCTGTCTGCTTCCCCGCAAAGGAAAAAAGTACTTTGATCCGCACTTTGTAGATTCAGATATTTTCTTTTCGCTTATTACTAAAGCAGGACTAAACGGGCCGTTTCTGTCTTCGATTGCAGGGAAAGGGTCTAACTTTATTCCCGATGCTGTGGGCATTATCGAAAGACTTGTGCCTTTTCTGCCAATAAAAGATAGACTTTCAGAAATTTCTGATCCATCCAACAAAGTGAAGGCCGCTTATGCCGAGACCATCTGGTTTCAGAGAGCAAACCGCATCTTTATGGCTCCTACCAGCGGTTCCCTGCATAAGTACTTCCCGACTTATTTGGGACCTCAAGATGCTCAATCAAAAATGATACTTGCCCTTAAAAATTCTCAACAGTATGCAATCGAATACTATTCAAAAAGACTGAACGAGCTTCTATCCAAAGACGCCTTCGTTATCTGTGCTGTTCCACCCTCAAAAGCGTCAAATAGCCCCGATAGCGGGATCCATTCCATTGCGCGCAACCTTTGCAAAAATGGATTAAGACTGGACGGAACAAATGTACTTTTGAGAAGATTGTCTGTAAGCAAGAAGTCTTTCGGAGGTAGTAGGGACTTGAGGATTGATCTGAACAGCATTGTAGTTAGTGACCCCGGGTTGTTAAAAGGAAGAAGAGTCTTGCTATTGGACGACGTGACGACTACTGGGAATTCTCTAAAAGCTTGTAAGCAGTTACTTGAGCTACACGCACCAGTTGAAGTCTTAACTTTTGCCCTGGCCAAAACTTCCCATTAAATCTCCGAATTCGTTTATCCACAAAGCCCCGTATTGAGCTGCGGCTTTCTTTAGTCCCCCGATTGTATCTTCACTCTCATAATCGACCGAGTGGTTAAGCACAAATAGCTTTCTGCCGAGTTCGAACCCATAGTTCATAGTTATCAAAGTTCCGCTGGTACACGCTGCTTCAATAGCCAGTACTCCGTCTGCTATAGCCGCTATTATCCTGTCACGCTTTACAAAGTTGTGCTTCTGAATTTCTGCTCCCGGAGGGCGCTCAGAAATGAGTAGCCCTCCATTCTTTAGGATTTCAAAAGCAAGTTTCTTATTACTGGCAGGATATACATCACCAGCGCCGCTGGGTAAAACAGCAATTGTGCTCTCCGGTCTTGTTGATAGAAGCACCCCTTTATGGGCCGCAGAATCTACCCCCAGGGCCAGACCACTGACGACCACAACTTTGTAATCTGCCGCTTCTTTTGCAATTTCTTGTGCTTTTTTGAATCCAAAGGCTGTTGGCTTTCTTGTACCTACTATTGCCAGCTTTTGCCTTTTTAGAAGTCTTATATCCCCCTGATAATACAGAAAAGCCGGCGGGTTCTCCAGGTTCACGGCTTCCAGCGGAAAGCTGTCTTCCAGGAAAGTTGAAATCCTCACATTCTTTGAATCAATGTCCGAAAAGATTTTTGCCGCCTCTGTGAAAGCCATTTCAGCGTCCTTTATCGTTATCTGATAAAACTTCTCAGGAAGCTTCTTGCTTACTATGAGTTGTTCCAATATTTCCAGAATATCTCTTGGTTCAAGCAAATTCCAAGAAAGGAGTTCCTCTCTCGCCTTAAAAAGAGTTTTGGATCCAATTCCTTTAATGTTTGTTAATGCAAGAATAGTAAAACCTACATTCATCTCCTCTTTCAAATTCAGCAAGTCTCCTCCCCAATTATGATTGGCTCATTTGCTTTAGCTACGCAGGCGAAAACTTCGTCTTCTTCAGGATCATACGTCATCTGTAAAAGATAGTAATATGCTTTCCTCTTTCCGATAACTCTGGACCACCAAACTGAGTCTTTTTGCAGAGTATAGTCGATTACTTCCTCTTCAACAAAACTTTCTAGAATCTTTTCTAGAAATCCAGGTATTTCTTCCACAGGACAAATAAAGCCACTGCCCTTGTTCAACCTCACAACCATAATATCATCTCGAGCGGAGCACATACGAAGGTCCATCCTTCGCCATACACCTATGCTAAAGCTTTCATTACCAATTGCTGTTACTTTTGCCGGCAAGAACCAGGCAAATGATCCAGAGACAAGCTTTTCGGGTTCACTAAGACCATCAAGATAAAACAGCCGTATCACATCCAGAAAATGCCGTATAAGTCACATAAGGCAGTTCTTCTTAATTGCTCAAGAGGAGAAAGATCATCATACCAAAAGCCAAACAGGCTCCAACTACAAGCTCCAAACGGAACGTTTCCAGTCTATCCTTTACTCTGTAACTCCAGAGCGCATTGTTTTTCTTCCTGGCGCTTTCAACCAGCGCCTGATCGCAAAGTCTTTGTAGTTTCTTGCGATATTCTTCGTCTTCTATGTTCCTTTCTGTGTCAGCTCTATCGCTCATAGTATTGGTTACCTCAACAAGATCATCAGCAATGTAATCAGTTGAAGTACAAGCACACCACTGAATAAGCCTACAATAGTCTTTTTCAGACTGTCAACGGTACTCTGGTTACTCTTCTGGACGTTGACTACCTCGGCTCTTATATCGGCCATATCTTTGTTCAACCCTTTTACACTCTCAGACAGTGTGATTCTTGCTGATTGACTGTCCTCTTTCATAGCATTTATTCCGGATGAAACCGTGTTTTCCATAGAAGAAATATCACCCATAATCTTCTCTGTTTTGTTAGTAAATTCCGTTAGTTCCTTTTCTACCTTGTCATACTGCTCGCGAATCTTTGCTTCCTCAATGTTCTTCAAAACCTTGTTTGCTGTGTTGATCAATGTATTCATACCCTTAGTTACCTTCTCGCTAGCCTCGGTTACGGTAACTACGGTCTTCCTGGCATCATCTAGTTGTTCGGCGGCTTTCTTTACTCTTTCAAGCTCGGCAATAAGATTGTTCAGAACAGATTCTGCACTCAGTATCTTGTCT
>Ga0208824_1002984_pt1 | contig 12186 bp, 13 predicted proteins | sample AD_JPNTR3_MetaG_FD_184447 | JGI IMG/M metagenome (GOLD analysis project Ga0208824, IMG submission 184447) | Active sludge microbial communities of municipal wastewater-treating anaerobic digesters from Japan - AD_JPNTR3_MetaG (SPAdes) (version 2) | ecosystem: Engineered > Bioreactor > Anaerobic...
ACCGACATCCTGATGCCGGGGATTGATGGCTACGAACTCAGTCGCCGCATAAAGCAGCAGAACCCGGATCTCCCTGTCATCATGGTCACCGTCCTCTTTGACCCTGCCGACGTCCTGAAGGGGCTTGCGGCCGGCGCCGACAGTTTCATAGTCAAACCTCCGAACCCGGAACACGTTTGCTCCCAGATCGAGGCCGTCATGCGGGGACGGGAGATGGCCGGCGCCGCGTTGAGAATGCCGCCGAGATGGTGAAACGGATCAACAACACCCTCCAGTTCACGGCCGAGTACCAGAGGATCGGGACATCTTCTCCCGCCTGGCAGGAGATCCGATCTCTTGTTGAGGCGGCGGCCGGTTGCGTCTCGCTCGGCGCGGTCTCTCTTGAGAACAACATCCCGCCGGGGGTGGAGGTCTTTGCCGACCCCCTCATTGAGAAGGTCTTTACAAACCTGATAGATAACGCGCTGCGCCATGGGGAGAAGGTCACCAGGATCTCTTTTGGCCTGAAACGGGGTGGAGATTTCTGTATCATCTTCTGCGAGGACGACGGTGTGGGTGTTCCGGTCGATGAGAAGGAGAAGATATTCTCCTATGCATACGGCAAAAACACCGGTCTTGGTCTATTCCTTGCGCGGGAGATCCTCTCAATAACAAGTATAACCATCAGGGAGACCGGAAACCCCGGTGAGGGGGCGCGGTTTGAGATGATCTGCCCTCCAGACATGATCCGCGCACCGGTGTCAAGGACAGGGTAAACGCTGAGCCTCGATCCGGGGACCACAACCGCGGTTAACGCGGGACAGCACCTGAAACCGGGAATGCCGTCACTTCGGGCGTGCGTTGTCCGGGGGTCGTCAAATCAACGATCTGAGATATAAACTTGTTACTTTTTTCAGGTAGTATGCGCAGGGACGAGCAGACCCGTCACCGATGCTATTGAGTCATTCGCGCTGAAGGTCTTTGGTCTAGGTCATCCCCCCTTTCGAAGGTGCGGGCCGCGCATGGCGATTGTCCCATATAAGCCGTATCCGGGACTGGATGAAATTTCAGGGAAGTTTCTTGCCGGGAACCTGGTGAGGGGATCCCACGGGCACAGTATCGATGGAGAATTGCTGTTTGAGGGAGGGAGACGGAACGCCACCCCACCGGACGTTCGCGCGTCACCTCGAGACCCCCTCTCATTGACCTGGCCCCTTCTCCGGCATATGCGTGGTTTTCGGCCACCTCTCTCCCGGAGTTCATTGGCACTCGCGCTACCAGGACGCGCTCATGGTCTCGGGAACGACGGGTCGGCGAAACGGTTGATGAACGGTGCATCTGCATTATATACAATCCGGTCAGATATGTACATGCAGCGTTTCTAACTGCATGAGACATCCAATGGAATATAACAGAGGAAACAGAAATTTCGGCGGTCCCAGGAACTTTGGCGGCCCCCGTGAAATGACGAAAACCATCTGCTCGGACTGTGGAAAGGAATGCGAAGTTCCCTTCAAGCCGACCGAAGGAAGACCAGTCTACTGTCAGGACTGCCTCCCGAAGCACAGAAAACCCCGGTTCTAAACCGGCCCCACTCCTTTTTAATCAGCACCCTTTCCCCGGATCGTTCTAACCTCATCACTCTATGATCTATGGCAAGCCCGCGCACTGCTGAAAGATTCAGTCCGGGGCGCGCCCGGCTTTGAGGATCCGGATCGCGAGAAGAGCGGCGTTCTCCCCGTTGTCCACACCGACGCAGGCCACCGGGACGCCTTTTGGCATCTGGACGATCGAGAGGAGGGCATCAAGACCCAGAAGTTTCCCGCTCACAGGAACACCGATCACCGGGCGATCGGTCTTTGATGCTATCACCCCTGGCAGGGCCGCCGAAAGTCCGGCGATGGCGATGAAGACCCGGGCATCACTCCCCTTCACGTACTCGTCCAGATTCTCCGGGTCACGGTGCGCTGAGATCACCCGGTAGTCGTAGGAGACTCTGTGTTCATTCAGGGTTGCAAATACCTTCTCCGCGACGGGGCCGTCGGAGGCGGAACCGCAGATCACCGCGACGTCAACCATACCTCATTTCATTATGCCCCCGCATCTTTTTCTCCCTGTCGGTATTGCACGGTGGTGGGTTTGATATGAAACCACATCCAACTTCCTTGGAGGAAAAGCGTCCGTCCAGAACGAGACAATACGGACTGATATCTCATGGAACAAGAACCACTCCTTATGATCCCCGGGCCGGTGCCCGTCCCGCAGCGGGTGCGCGCCGCCATGACGCGGCAGGCCATCAACCACCGTGGCCCCGAGTTCGGGGCGGCGTATGCGGATACTGTGCGCGTGTTAAAGAACCTCTTTGGCACCACAAACGACCTTTACATCATCAGCGGTTCGGGAACCGCGGCGATGGAAGCCGGTGTTGCAAACTTCGCGCGGGATAGAAAGATCGTCTCGCTCGTCAACGGCAAGTTCGGCGATCGTTTCGCAAAGATCGGGCAGCGTTACGGCACCGTGACTGTGCTCGAGTCCGAATGGGGGGCGCCGCTCGACCTCGCGGCCCTCGAGCGGGAACTTGAGGCCGGCGCTGAGGCTGTTACGATGGTTCACAACGAGACGAGCGTCGGGATCAGGAATCCCGCACCCGAGGTTGGCAGACTAGCCCGGAAGCACGACGCCCTCTTCATCATGGATGGCATAACCTCCATCGGTGGCGACGACGTCCGAATGGATGAATGGGGTATTGACGTAGCGGTTGTCGGGTCGCAGAAATGTCTTGCTGCCCCGGCGGGTCTTGCCGCCATCGCCGTGAGCGACCGCGCATGGGAACGCATCTCGGACAAGAGGCCGTTCTACCTGGATATGGCCGCCTATCGCAAGAGCGGGAAGGCCACCCCGATGGAGACACCCTACACCCCGGCCGTCCCGCTATTCCTTGCGCTTGCTGAGGCATGCAAGATGATCGAGGAGGAAGGCATTCCTGCCCGTATTGCCCGCCACCGCCGGATGGCCGACGCTGTCCGTGCCGCGGCGAAGTGCTGGGGCGTCGACCTCTTCCCGAAGATCGACGAACACCACGCCTATTCAAACACCGCCACTGCCATGCGGATCCCTGAAGGTGTCACCGACGGAGATCTCCGGGGAACCGTCAAGAAGTTCGGCATCGAGATCGCCGGTGGCCAGGATCACCTCAAGGGCAGGATCTTCCGCATCGGCACCATGGGCGGTGTCGGGGCGCAGGAGATCCTGGCTACCCTTGCCGCGGTCCAGTTTGCCCTCAGAAAGTCAGGGTTTGCGGCCGGTGACGGAGTGGAAGCGGCTGCCGGGGTGCTGCTGGGATGAAGATCGGGATCGCCGATACCACGTTTGCCCGGGTGGATATGGGCGGGATCGCCATAGATGAGATCCGGAAGCACGCAAGCGTCGGGATTGAGCGATACGTCGTCCCCGGGATCAAGGACCTTCCGGTGGCCTGCAAAAAACTGATCGAGGAGCGCGGGTGCGACCTGGTGATGGCGCTCGGGATGCCCGGGAGTGCGGAGAAGGACAGGGTCTGTGCTCACGAGGCCTCACAGGGCCTTATCCTCTGCCAGCTCCTGACAAACAAACACATAATCGAGGTCTTCGTCCACGAGGACGAGGCAAGAGACGCAAAGGAACTGGCATGGCTGATGGAGCAGCGGACGAGAGAGCATGCGGTGAACGCCGTTCGGCTTGCCCTCCGCCCAAAAGATCTCGAGAAACTTGCCGGAACAGGCCAGCGGCAGGGTTTCGAGGATGTTGGGCCTGCACGCCCATGATTTGAATTGATAAGTTGCCAACGAACGGTGCTATAGAACTAACACAGGAGTATTGAGATGACGATAAAACTTGGATTTGTCGTCGCGGAGTTCAACCGCGACATCACCTACATGATGGAGATAGAGGCCAGAGAGCACGCCAGGTTCCTTGAGGCGGAGGTTCTCGATACGATCTACGTCCCCGGGGCATACGACATGCCGCTTGCGATCAAGAAGTTGCTTGGGCGCAGCGATATCGATGCGGTTGTCACCATAGGCTGTGTCATCGAGGGCGCCACCCAGCACGACGAGATCGTCGTCCAGCATGCTGCGCGAAAGATCATCGACCTCTCCCTTGAGTTCGATAAACCGGTCTCTCTCGGCATCTCCGGGCCTGGGATGACCCGTATGGAAGCAACCGAACGGATCGATTACGCAAAGCGCGCCGTTGAGTCGGCCGTGAAGATGGTCCAGCGATTGGCATGAGGAGCCTATCGGAGAAGGTTGCGGGTATAGCCGCCTCTGCAACGATCGAGATCTCGAACGCTGCAAAGCGGATGGCCGCGGAGGGTATCGATGTCATCAGTCTCTCGATCGGGGAACCGGACTTCGATACGCCGGAGCACATAAAGGAGGCCTGCATCGATGCCCTCCGCCGGGGGGAGACCCACTACGCCCCGAGCACCGGTATACCTGAGTTGACGGCCGCGATAGCCCGAAAAGTCTCCAGCGAGAACGGTTTTTCCGCATCTCAGGATGAGGTTCTGGTCACCTGCGGGGCAAAAGACGCCATCCACCAGGCGATGGAGGCGGTGCTGAACCCGGAGGACGAGGCGCTCATACTGGACCCTTCATGGGTCTCCTACGAACCCTGCGTCAGGCTTGCTGGCGCCGGTGTCCGGCACCACGCGCTTGACCCTGTTGCCTTCCAGGTCGACGACACACTCCTTGAGGCCGTCAGTCCCCGGACAAAGGTGATCGTTGTCAATACACCCTCGAACCCTTCGGGTGCGGTGCTTGATGCGGACTCTCTCCGGCTTATCGCCGATATCTGCAGTGATCATGACCTGTATGCGCTCTCCGATGAGATCTATGAGAAACTGGTCTACGGGAAGGAGCACATCTCCCTCGCCTCACTTCCAGGTATGGCGGAGCGGACGATCACGGTCAACGGGTTCTCGAAGGCCTACGCGATGACCGGCTGGCGGATAGGCTACGCCGTCGCTCCCCGGCCGATCATCCGGCAGATGGAGAAGGTGCAGCAGCACACCGTATCGCACCCGACGACGTTTGTGATGTACGGCGCCCTCGCTGCCCTCCGGGGCAGCCAGGATTGTGTGGAGACGATGCGCCGTGAGTTTGAGCGGCGCCGCGATTATCTCATCCCGGCGCTGCACGACCTTGGCTATACCACCGCCCCCGCAGACGGGGCGTTCTACGCCTACATCAATGTGGCTGGCGACGATATGGCAGTCGCCCGGTCATGGCTCCAGGACGCCCACCTGGCCGTCACGCCCGGCACCGCGTTTGGCACACCAGGCTGGATCAGGCTCTCCTACGCCACCTCGATGGAGAACCTCAAGGAGGCGGTTGAGCGGATAGCGCGGGTTTAGCGAGCCCGCCCATTTTTCTTTAGATCTCTGTTCGAGAAGCCTTCACGATGAACCGCTCCGTTATCAGTCGGCGGCGAAGGTTCAGAATCGGTCCCGGTACCCGGACGTGTAGAGGATTGTGACAGAAATGCTATATAGGGGGCCGCAGCAGGGATATGCCCGGAGTGCGAGCAGCCGTGCATTATCCTGCTCGCTGAAGACCAGGCTGTAAAAGCGTCCCGGATCGAGAGGTTGCCGGCGACGGCCTCCTCCCAGGTTAGCACCGGTTAACCCCGCTGCAACCGCTGCAGCCTCCTGTAGCACTTGGTTGCTTCGACAGGTTGGTCAAGGTTGATGAGAGCCGCCGCTTTACCTTTGAGCGCCCCGGTATCGTCAGGGTTAACCTCCAGAACCCGGTCGTAGCACTCGACCGCCTCCTCATAGCGTTCCAGGAGCACGAGAGCGTTGCCCTTCGTTGTCCAGACCTCGAGCCTTGCGGGATCGACCTCCAGCGCGTGCGAGCAGCAGGTGACCGCCTCGCTGTAGCGCCCCAGGATGAAGAGCGCGAGGGCCTTGTTGTACCAGGCGTCAGCGTTCTCCGGGTGGGCCCGCAGTTCCCTGTCGTAGCAGGCGAGGGCTTTGTCGTAGTGTGAGAGGACCGAGAGAACGTTTGCCTTGTTGCTCCAGACCTTCAGGTTATCGGGTTCAATCTCCAGGGCGCGTTCATAGCAGATGAGCGCCTCCTCGTAACGATCGAGGCGATATAATGCGTTGCCGTAGTTGTTCCAGGCGATGACGTTCTTTGGGTCGTTCTCGACGACGGCGCGGTAGCACTCGATCGCTGACCCGTAGTTCCCGAGGGCGTAGTAACTCTCGCCGCGGTAGTATTCGGCGTCGAGATGATCGGGCTTGAGCCTGAGAGCCTGGTTGAAACACTCTATTGCATCCTCGTAACGTTTCAGGAGAGTGTAGAGCATTCCTTTCTGGTACCAGATCTCTGCATCGACGGCGTTCTCCCGGATCGCCCGATCAAAGCAGGCAAGCGCAAGGTCGTAGCGTTTCAGTTTCTTAAGGGCGATGGCCTTGCGGTACCAGATCCCGGGGAAATCTGGGTTGATCCGGAAGGCGCGTTCGAAACTATCGAGCGCCTCCTCATAGCGCTCCAGGTTCTGGAGCGCCAGGCCACGATTATACCATGCCTCCTCATCATCGGGCCGGATGCTGAGTGCGCGATCAAAGGAGGCGATTGCCCCTTCGTAGCGACGGAGGGCTGCAAACGTGCAGCCCCGGGCATACCAGGCGTCCGCGTGTCCAGGGCTGGCGGAAACGGCCCGGTCGAATGAGCTGATCGCGTCTTCGTAGCGGGAGAGGAGGATCTGGATCGTCCCTTTTGCATACCAGGCGTTTACGTTACCGGGATCGAGCGTGAGGACGCGATCATAGCAGTCAAGCGCCGCATCGTAGCGGCGTTCGGAAGCAAGCGCGATTCCACGGGCAAGCCAGGCCTCAACACGGTCGGGTTCGACCTTTATAACCCGGTCGTAGCACTCGATCGCCTCGAGTGTCCGGCCGATCCTTCGCAGGGCATGGCCGCGGATGAGCCAGGCGTCGGTGCAGTCAGGTGCGAGTTTCACCGCCTGACCGGAAGAACCTGCCGCTTCGCCGTACTCCCCGAGGTCGTACATCGCCTGTCCCTTGGCCTGCCAGAACCTGGCGCAGGTCGGGTCGATTCTGATGGCCTGGTCGAAACACTCTACCGCTTCCCGGTCTCGCCCGGCTGCAGCCAGGGCAACTCCCTTGTAGTACCAGAGGACGGCCCTATCGCTGTCCTGGCGGATCGCTTTATCGTAGCACTCGACCGCCCGGTTGTACTGCCCCTGCTCAGCGTATGCGCGCCCCTTCCTGCACCAGGCCTCGACACTCTTCCAGGGAAGTTCCATCCTGCTGATGGATATCAAACACCACATGAAAAGTATATCGATAGAACCCGTTTGCTCCCCAGATCCGGGACGGCGAGATCGCCCCCGCTGGAATCGGGGATGAGCCGTCCGCCGCATCATTTGGCAACATATACATGCTCCTTCATCCAGATCAAGTTACAGAAGAACCCCGATACGGCAGTGTAAGCATGAGAAAGAGGATGCGTGATACCCCAAACCACGACCGCCCGCGAGAGAAACTGGCCAGTCGGGGCCCGCAGGTGCTCAGCGACGCTGAGCTGATTGCCCTCCTCCTCGGGCGCGGCACAAAGGAGCGGGATGTCTGGCAGGTTGCAAACGATGTCAGGAATTATCTGAAGGATGCCGGCGGCATCCCGTCCTATAACGACCTTCTGGAGATAGAGGGTATAGGTTCGGCGAAGGCCTGTGAGATCATGGCCTGTTTTGAGCTCGGGCGCCGCTATCATGCGGGCGATGGGGTTGCGGGGCAGCGTGTCCTATCTCCTGAGGATATCCTCCCGCTTGTTGCGGAGTGGCGGAACAAGAAGCAGGAGTACTTCATCTGCATCACCCTCAACGGCGCCGGTGAGGTGATCGATCGCCGGGTTGTCACGATCGGGATCCTGAACCAGAGTCTGGTCCACCCGCGGGAGGTATTTGTTGATGCTATCACCGACCGTGCGGCTTCCGTCATCCTGGTCCACAACCATCCTTCAGGCAGCCTCGACCCCTCCACGCAGGATCTCGGTATCACGCGGCAGCTTGCCGAGGCCGGGTCAATCCTGGGTATCCGGGTGCTTGACCACATCATTGTCACAAAGAACGGGTATGCGAGTTTGAAGGAACTCGGTCACCTGTAGCAGCGGTGGGGGAAACGTTATATTTTTCTAACACAACGTCATATGCATACGGCGTATGAACCATTGGCGTCTGGCAGCGGGTCTCCCCGAAAGAACCACAAAAAGTTTGGCCTCGCCGCTGAAACCGGAGATAGAGGGGTCGAGATTCCTGTCGCCCGGCAAAGGTTTATCGCCTTAGTTCGGTCAGAATTATAAAGGTGTGGTAAAATGGAAACAGGATTTCTTCAGGTGCTGCTCAATCCCGCGCGGTTCTTTGAGTCCCGCATGCAGGAAGAGCCGAGCCTTAAGGTGCCGGCGCTTATAGCGCTTGTCTGCGGGCTTATCGGTGCGGTCTCGGCCTTAATGATGACTGATATAACCGTTGCCATGCTGCCCGCAGAGATGAAAGGGCTCGGATGGCTCATGGTGGCGTTCTCCACCGCCGTTGCCTTCATAGGCGGATTCCTGGCCTGGATCATATATGGTTTTATCTTTCATATCATCTCCATGGCCTTCAAGGGTCAGGGTTCACTCAATCGGACTCTGGAGGTCACGGGTTATGGATTCCTCCCTCAGGTCTTTGGTGGCATAATCGGGTCGATCTTTTCATACCTCCTACTCTCAGGCCTGACGGTCCCGGCCATGAGCAGTGCTGAAGAGATTGCGGCGTTCTCGGAGAACCTGGTGACCGTTCTTACAACCGACCCGCTGGCGCAGGTTGCAGGTATAGTAGGTATCCTCTTCCTGATCTGGAGCGCAAACATCTGGATCTTCGGCATGAAATACGCGAGGAACCTGTCGACGAGGGATGCGGCGCTCACCGTCGGGATACCCGTGGGCATCTACATCCTCTATACGGTAATAACCCTTGCTGGATGGCTGTAAGATGAAAGATCTCTATCTTTTCATACTGGCACTCTGTGCCGCACTGGCACTGGCTTCACCTGCCGCGGCCGCCACTGCGGATATCGCCGTCGTCTCCTCCTCCCTCGATCCGCCGGTCATGATGAGTGGGGATACCGGGACGCTCACGATCGTTGTCCAGAACAACGGCGCCGACCCGGTCGCGATCCAGAGTGCCAGGCTCTACGGCAAAGGTGTTGTGCCAACAACCGACCCCTACCTGGCGGTCGGGGAGATCGGTGGAGGGAACACCAGGTCGTTCACCTTCACCGTCCGGGCTGACGCCGGGGAAGGGACGTTTTATCCCACTTTCGTCCTTGACTTCCGCGACGGTGGCAGTTTACGCTACCCGGTCCTGATCCAGGTCGAGGACACCCCGCTCAGCATCTCCATGGTTAAAAAGCCGGATGCCTTTTCCGAAGGCCGGACGGCCGGGATCACTCTCATGGTCGGCAACCCCCGGCCAAACGCCGTCTCCGGTGTCCAGGTGGTTCCGGAGGGGGCGGGTTTTTCCGTCACCCCCTCCAGTGGTTTTGTCGGCGGGCTGGAGCCTGACGCTTCAGGAACCGTCACCTTCAACCTGACGCCGGAGACGGAGACGGACGTCACGTTCCGGGTGGTCTGGCGCAACGGGATAAACACCCACACAACTGACCTGGTGCTGCCGGTCACGTTTGGCGAGGACAAGAAACGGGCCAACCCGGTCATCACCAACGTCGAGGTCACGCCTATCAGCGGCGGTTACCGGATCGTGGGCGACGTCATGAACGCCGGCCTCGAGTCGGCACGGTCGGTGATGATCGCCCCGGCCTCGCCTGCGATCCCGATCGACCCGTTCCGCGTCTACGTTGTCGGGACGCTTGATTCCGACGATATCTCATCATTTGAAGTGACGCTTCGGGTCGATGCTGCCGTGGAGGATGTCCCGCTCATCGTCGAGTACCGGGACGACGATGGAAACCTCTACACCAGCACGAGAACGGTCGGGCTTGGCGGCGGCACGGTGGCACCGGTTAAGGAGCAGGAGAGCGGCGGGTTCCCTGTCCTCGGGGCTTTGGTCGTCCTCCTGATCGCGCTCGGCGTCGCGGGGGCAATCTACCACTCCTGGAAGCGGACGTAACTACGATGCCGGTCATAAGTTTCGAGAACGTCACCAAGGTTTATCCCCTCCCGGCGGGCGATGTGGTGGCGCTTGACGGTGTCGATATCGCCATTGAGGAGGGGGAGTTCGTCCTCATCATGGGCCCCTCGGGGTCGGGGAAGTCAACCCTCCTGAACATCATGGGTTCGCTTGACGTCCCGACCTCGGGCGAGGTCACCATCGCCGGGAGAAAGATCAGCAGGATGGACGACGACGACCTGACGCTGCTGCGGCGTGACCATATCGGGTTCGTCTTCCAGCAGTTCAACCTGATCCCGCTTCTTTCGGTCGTGGAAAACGTTGAGTACCCGCTCATCCTGAAAGGACGGCAGAACGGTGCCAGGAAACGGGCAGAAGAGGTTCTGACGGCGGTCGGGATCGCAGCGACCCACTTCAGCCACAAACCGGGTGAACTCTCTGGAGGGCAGCAGCAGCGCGCGGCGATCGCCCGTGCTCTCGTCAACGACCCTGACTTTCTCCTCTGCGACGAACCGACCGGGAACCTTGACTCGAAGACAGGAACCGCGATCATGGATCTACTCTCCCGGATGAACCGCGAGGAGGGTAAGACCGTCGTCATGGTCACCCATGACATCCGGATGACCGAGTATGCAGACCGGACGATCCACCTCGAGGACGGGAGGGTGGTGGCATGACCTTCTTTGATCTCGCCGTTCGGAACATCAGGCGTCACTGGCTCAGGTCGTCGCTTGCGGTAATCGGGATCGTTATCGGCGTCATCGCTATCGCCACCCTGGGGATCATGGGCAACAGCATCGGTCTGATGTTCAGCGAGATGGTCACCGATGTCGGCGACACCCTGATCGTCTCGCCGGCGGCAGGCGTTGGCGGCGGAAAACTCACCGATCGGCAGGTGAGCGATATAGCCAGGGCGGTCGGGTCCAACGTGGTCATACCCTTCTCGACCACCGCCGATAAGGTCACTGTGGGTGAAAAAGAGAGTGTGGTGATGATCTATGCCATCCCCGCCGAGGATATCCCCCTCCTCCTCGAGAAAGAATCGGGGAATTACCCCCGTGATACCGGCGGCGGATGCATGATAGGAAGCCAGGTTGCCGCAAACAGCCGGGAGAACGGTCTGAAACTCGGCGCCAGGGCCGGGATCGGCGGCGATACCCTCCGTGTTGTGGGGGTGCTCAAGGAGCGGGGGCTCGGGTTTGATATCAACCCGGACTACGCTATCATCGTGCCCTACTCCTGGTATTCGAACCACTATGATGAGGAAGACTACGACCAGGTGATCGTGAAGGTCCGGGATATAAACGACCTGGATATGGTCAAAGAGGCAATCGAGCAGAAGATGAACCGTCGTGAGGATGTCGTCAACGTCATGGACACGCGGGGGATCCTGGAGAGCATCTTTGCGGCTACAGACGCCATCACCGTCTTTTTAGCCGGGATCGGCGCGGTATCGCTCGTCGTAGCTGGTGTCTCGATCCTGAACGTGATGCTGATGTCGGTCACCGAGCGGACGAAGGAGATCGGCATCCTGCGAAGCATCGGCACCCGGCGGAAGGAGGTGATGCGGATGTTCATCTACGAGGCGCTCATCCTGGGGCTTGTGGGCGCCGTCATAGGCGGGGTGCTCAGTTTCTGCGCGGGTTATGTGACGACTGCGGTCTTTGTCGGAAATCCGGATTACCTCTTCCATCCAAAAAGCCTCCTCTACATCTTCTTCGGGATGGCGTTCGGGGTTATCACAAGTGTGGCCTCCGGCCTCTATCCGGCCTGGAAGGCGGCGCACTTAAATCCTATCGAGGCGCTGCGCTACGAGTGAGGGTCCAGGCCCATACACCGCTCTTTTTCCCGATCTTGAAAGGAGATCGTCGATCGCCCGTGGCCATTGCGACCGGTGAGAGAAGGCAGAGCGCCGGGACCGGTGCCGTACGGTGGGGAGATATAGAGGCCATCAAACCAATGCCTCACTGGTTTGATAAACCTCTCCGTGTCCAGTCCGTGGACAGATTCCGGGGGGGTGACCGGGATCTG
>Ga0208824_1002996_pt1 | contig 12146 bp, 21 predicted proteins | sample AD_JPNTR3_MetaG_FD_184447 | JGI IMG/M metagenome (GOLD analysis project Ga0208824, IMG submission 184447) | Active sludge microbial communities of municipal wastewater-treating anaerobic digesters from Japan - AD_JPNTR3_MetaG (SPAdes) (version 2) | ecosystem: Engineered > Bioreactor > Anaerobic...
TAATTGATGATGTCACAGTTGATGCGGTCTTTGAAGAAGCTGAACCTAAAGTTAAAACTGAGCTTGAACCTGAACGAAAAATACAAGTTCCACAAGATGATTTTATGACTTTAGAGGAAGCCTGTGCAATTACCGATTCGAAGGGAAGATCTTATGGGGAGTTATCTGCTGAAGCCTTGAGTTATATGTCAAGCAGCATTGGCAAAGCTCTGAACAATCCAAGTTTATCACCTGAGGAAAAAGCTGAATATCAGCGGAAGTTCAAGGCAATTGGGATTTTGCTCAAGGCGAAATCCGAAGGTGTGATCGAGTAAATCAAATTAGTAGCCCGCCCGCAGGCTTTGTATGCGGGCAGAAAAGGAGCTAAAAAATGAGAAGAACAAAAGAATGGTGGGCAAGACTGACTCCGGAAGAGCGAAGCGAGCTTATTTACATAGAGCGAAATGCCTCGCAAGCATCCGCCGGCTGGGATGGATACCTCCCAGACGACTGTGGTGAATGCAATGTATGTGGAAATCCGACTATGGGAACAACATGTATGCGTTGCCTTGATAGGTGGTCAGAATTAATAGATAAAGCAAATAGAAAGGAAAGGATCTAAAATGACCATCGAAAAGAAAATAGAAAGTGTGCAGGAGTACAACCTGCTCAAACTGCTGAAAGCAAATTCGAGCTTAAAACGATTTGGCGTCGAATGGATAAAATTAGACCACAATTTGTGCAGAGCATTTGCCACAAATGAATTTGCAATGATAATTGCAGATCTTGAGCCAAACCAATGGCATGACATTTTTGATGGGTTACCAGAGCTGGTCTTTATAACAAAGCTAAAACGTGATGAAGTGCATTACTTTGAAGCTAAAGAGCTTGAAAAATTTAACTATCTCTCAGTTTTCGAAGCTGTTGGTAAAGAGCCAAACTATCAGCCTGTTATGCACTTTGACTTAGAGCTACTAAGAAACCTGACTGACAAGTTCGATGACGTGTATTTTGTAAAGCAATCTGGTTTAGCCTTGTTTATGAAGCTGGAAGGCGATAAATACCCTGCTGGATCCTATTATGGCGCGCTAATGCCAAAAAGTATAACACAAGTGGAAACCGCTAAGATCATTGAAGCTCTCAGCAGCCTTGCAACCGATGGTGAAATTAGACGGCAATGGGTTGCTGACTGGAGGGGGTTTGCGCAAGGAGGTAATGCTTGACAATTATGATTAATCGTTTAGAATATACAGATGAGCAGCCAAAAATAAAGCAAACCTAATTAGGAATATAAGGCTGGCTTCCAACCCCGCTGCTCGGGCTGGAGACCAGCCTTATGTTTAGGAAGGTAATCATGAACTTAGTTTTAACTTATGGCAAGTCGGCAAGGATCTTTTCAATGGATTTAGCAGTAAGAATTGGGTTGAATGAGGCAATTGTGCTAAATCAAATTGATTACTGGCTCAATGTCTTCGAAGAAAAACAAGACGCTGACCATTTCCAAGATGGACGTTGGTGGGTTTATAACACAATCAAAGAGTGGCAGGATAACTTCCCCTGCTTTAGTGAACGTACTATCTATACTATCCTGAAAAACCTGCGCGATTTAGGACTTGTTGAAACAGCCAATTATAATAAAGCTGGCTATGATAGAACTCTCTGGTACACAATAAATTATGAAAAGTTGAATGCCTTAGCAGAAAATCCATCTTGCAAATTTTGCGAAATGGATAATGCAAATCTTGCATCACCTATACCAAAGAATAACACAAAGAATACACAAATAATTGAAGAAGAAGAAGAAGAAAAGCAAAGCGTTTTTGAAAATCCAGAAATTGCTGAAGTATTCAAAACTGCACAAGCTGAAATCGGGGTTATCACGCCGGCTATTAAAGATAAGATCTTAGATGCAATATCAGTATATTCAAAGGATTGGGTTATCGAGGCAATGAAAACGGCGTCAGTCAATGGTGCGCATTCATGGGCTTATGCTGAGGCGGTCCTGAGTGGCTGGAAAGCGCACGGGTATAAAGTCGATACACGCAGTAAAAAGACGAATAAATCAAAGAATGACTTATCCGATTGGCGCAACTTGCGATTACAAAATAAGGGGAATGGAAATGGGAAATGAATTGACTGATGTTATTGCGAAAATGAATAACGAAAACGGCAGGCTTCTGCTTTACGTCTATGAGGGCTTGCCAGAATTCTGGCGGGCTTATGCACGGGCGAGCTATGATAGACTGATTAAATTGAAGGTCAGGAATTTAGGAAAGCAAGGGGCTGCAGAATTAGCCATAAAGATAGCAGAATTTCTAAGCAGCAAAGTTGGAGTAAACGAAAACATTTAGACAAAAGGAGTTATAGCAATGTATCAGAATTTGATTTTGATTGGTAGGTTAGGGACGGAGCCGGTGTTGCGTAAAACACTAAAGGGGCAACCGGTGGTAACTTTTCAGTTTTACACACGCGAAAAACGCTGGAATGATCAAGATACACCCACAACGTTAACCGTTTGGTGGCACATCTCTATGTTCGGTGAAAAGGCAAAGGCTGTGGCAGCCGGCGCGCATAAAGGGGATCGGCTAATGATAGAGGGCTCGCTGAATCCAGCACCAAACGGAAATCCGCGCGTCTATCAGCTGAAGAGCGGGGAATGGGCTGGCACTTATGATGTTACCGCCAGAATGTTTAGATTTTTGGAACCACCGCAGATTGATGAAGAGTGCTCAGAAGAACTAAGTGAATTGTTTGAAGGGTGAGAGGAGTAGAAATGACAGAATATAACGATTATTTGACCAAGTATGAGGATGTTTATTTGAGGCTTTCTGATATGCAGGCAGAGATGGAGAAAGCACGCCAAGATGCAATTCCGCAAGAAGTGCGAGAGCAGCTGGAGACCATCGAAGCAGAATATCAACCCAAGTTAGATGCTCTGCGAGAGAAGCTAAAGTCACTTGAGGATGAAGTAAAAGAGCGGGTATTAAATACTGGCTCAACCCTGAAAGGTAATGTTGTGATGGCAGTTTATCGCAAGGGTTCAACCAAATGGGACGAGAAACACTTGGAGCGGCTGGCTGCTGAGTATCCACGCATTTTAGAGGCAAAGGTGGAAGGCAAGCCATCTGTTGCTATTCAAAGGATTAAGTGAAAGGAGCAGAAATGAGCATTAGAGATGAACTTAAGGAATTGGTAGATAAATATTATGATGCTATTCTTCGTGCAGATTTTGCCGAAAAAGAAATGGATATGCAAGAATCGGTAGAGGCGCTTTACGAAGAAGAACACATACGAAAGCAGGTATATGCAAAAATTGATGAGGTTGTAGATATCAATGAGCCAAAGTGGATCCCAATTGAGCAGCAAGAGCCATCAGAATTTGAATTAGTTTTATGTTGTATTCTCGGTGAAAAAGAAAATGCCATAGAAATTCTTTATCGGCACGGAGATTCTTATTATAGCGATTATGATGGCGGGATTATATATAGCCAGAATGAAATATCCCATTGGATGCCATTGCCAGAAATGCCGAAAGGAGCCTAAATGGATGCTAAATCTCTAACACTTCTGGATGTTGCAATTTGTGTATTTTTCCTAATTGCATTTTCAGTAGTAATTGCGCATATTGTCAAGTTTATTAAGGTCATTAAGCCAGAGAAAAAACTTACTGAAAATGAAATCGCACAGAATATCCTTGTTTTAGCAAAAGCATATAAGGAATTAGACACTTGTAATGAGCCTAAAGCTAATAGCTATTATGATTCTTCTAAAATAGACATAGGCATGTCAAAAGATGAAATCTTAAAGCTTATATACTATTGGGTTGACCAGTTAATAGATTTTGATGATGACCGAGCATGAGGAGCAAAGCAAGCTATTCAGCTGGACGCGATACCGTCCAGAGCTGCGCTGGATGTTCGCCATTCCGAACGGTGGCTATCGCACCAAAGCAACGGCTGGCAAGATGGCTGCTGAGGGGCTTAAAGCTGGAGTGTGGGATATCTATCTTCCCCGACCAAGTAATGGCTATCATGGCTTATTTATCGAAATGAAGTATGGCAAGAACAAGCTGACCGAACTCCAGCAAGAGTTTTTTGAATATGCTACCCAGCAAGGCTATTGTTGCAAAGTAGCTTACAGTGCTGAAGAGGCAATTGAGATTATTGACGAATATCTGGAGTTAAATAATGACCAGCCTGCTTGCTGATGGTAAGCCACAATTTGTATATATAGACCAGGAAACGAAAAGAATGTGGTGGTTGATGCCTGATTTTGAAACTGTGCGCTTGTTCAAAACTGGCAAAGAAAATTGGGTTGAGATCCCACCAGAAGACTGGAAAATGGCGGATATTGAATTTGCCAGTCAGCTGCCTGATTTTGCACGGGAATATTATGAGGAAAATCATGCCTGAAGGAAAACTTGGAAATGTTGTAACCTGCCCGCGCTGTGGAAATGAAATTGGGCATGAATATTATTTAGACGAAATCACAATGTTAGATTGTGGCGGGGTGCTCATTCGCAGGTTAGAAGCGAACTGTAAACAATGCGGTCAGGATATATTCTGGATTGTACCGAATGTGCATTTGGAAAGGTTGATCAAGCGTGCACGCGAAAGGGATAACAAAATAGTTTGAATTTGACATAAAACTATGTTATGATAAGTTCAATTGAATAGGGATTACGGATTTTACCACCCGTGACATGTTGCTTGAGATAGCAGCCGCTGTTGCGGGCATTTTAATTTAAGCGAGGTGTGTATGGATTTCGACCAAATTGTGAATGGCATCCCATTGATTTTCGTGGTCATGGGGCTGGTTGAGCTGGCTAAGGCATTTGGCGCGCAAGGCAAGCTGCTTACTGGGCTTAGCTTTGCGATTGGCTTGGTGGTAGGTGTGCTATATCAGCTCAGCTTATTTATGCCAGCTAATTTTGCTGAATGGTTTGGCGCGGTTGTTTTTGGCTTAGCTTTAGGCTTGGTTGCCAGTAAAGTTTATGATGCGTTCAAATCAGCTTCAGCATCTGCGCTGAAGTAAGCTATGAACGGCGAGCAAATCGCCATCATTCTGGCAGCGCTTTTAGGGGGCGGTGGTTTAGGGGCTGCCATTGTCAATGCCTTAGCTGGACGTAAGAAAGTTAAGGCGGATTGTATGACGGCACTTTCTGATGCGTATGAGGCGCGCTTAGGAGCGCTAACGTCACGTATCAGTTCGCTTGAGGCGAAAGTAGAGCAATCTGAAGTTCAGATTCACGATATGCGCGGGAAGTTAGCGGAGCGGGAAATTATGATTTTGAATTTACAGCAAGAGAATGCGGAATTGAAAGACGAGATTGATAAATTGCAAACGCAAATCAAAAATCGCGATAAGCGCATTCGAGAACTGGAGCGTCAGGTTGCCGAGCTTACAGAACGTTTGAACGCCATGAATGGCGGGAGCGCATCAGGAGGTGAGCAAGCCTGATGCCTAAAAAAGAAGAGGCTGCAATTCGCTTTGAGGCAATTGTGGCTAAAGCGCAAACGTTAGCAGATGGCGGTATCAGAATAACGCTGGACTTGCCCGAGGATGCCATCCCGCAAATGGCGATGCTGATTGAAGCTAAGCGCGAAGGCTTGCCACTTGAGTTTGTGGCTAAAGTGAAGAACATGTAGGTGGTGGCTGAATGGATAAACAAAGGGATAGTAAGGGCAGATTTATTAAGGGGTGTAGTGGAAATCCAAATGGGAGACCATCGAAGTATCCGCCGCGAACCAGAGAAAATATCACACAACCGGAAATTCAAAGAGACCACAAGTTGAGATACAAATATAACATTACATTACAAGAGTATGATGATTTGTTCGAAAAACAAGGTGGGGTTTGTGCATTGTGTGGCAAGCCTGAAACTAAAATGCAAAAAAGAAAAGAGGGTGGCAAAGTTGTTCTGGACTCATTAAATGTAGACCATGACCATAAGACTGGCAAGGTTCGTGGATTACTTTGTTATCGCTGTAATACTGGTATTGGAAAGCTTATGGATGATCCAGATTTGCTTAGAAAAGCGGCGGATTATCTTGAAGGAAAGACGGTTTAGACGGCAGTTGACGGCAAAAAAGGTTGAGAAAATTGCTTGAACGAGATGCGAAAGGCAGGTTTGTCAAAGGAAATAAGGGCAATCCAAATGGACGTGCCCCTAAAGCGCGTGAAGAACGTTATTACGAAATCACGCTATCTACCGTCACGTTTGCTGACTGGGAGGAAATTATCCGTAAAGCAGCAGAGCAAGCTAAACGGGGAGATTATCAGGCGCGCAAATTCCTGGCAGATTACTTACTTGGGCCGCCGCTGCAGCGGGCTGAATTACTTGGGGCGGATGGTAACCCGGCAAACGAAATGCGCATAGAGGACTTATCCACTGTGTTCGACCTGATACAAGCAGCGAAGGGGAATGTCGAATGATTTTAGAACGCACGATCCCATTTGCACCGCTATCACGTAAGCATGCTGAGTATATTGAGAGTGGCGTCGATGCGCGTTGGTGTGTAGCAGAAGGCAGCATTCGGTCAGGGAAAACAATCTCTAACTGCATTATTGCTGCGATCCGCTTAGAGGTTTGCCGTGATAGGTTGCATCTTGCCAGCGGGTCGACTTTAGCTAATGCCAAGCTGAATATCGGAGTGTGTAACGGCTTCGGCTTAGAGGCGCTTTTCCGCGGGCGCTGCCGTTGGGGAAAGTACCGTGATAATGATGCGCTCTACATTCAAACGCAAACGGGCGAAAAGATTGTGATTTTCGTGGGTGGGGGCAAGTCGGATAGTTATAGACGTATTCTCGGCAATTCTTATGGCATTTGGATCGCCACTGAAATCAATGAGCATTACGATAGTGAGGATAGCAGGTCGAGCTTTATCAAGGTTGCGTTGGGCAGGCAAGCAGCTGCACAGGATCCGCTGACGCTATGGGATTTGAACCCGTGCAATCCGCATCACTCCATTTATACTAATTATATTGATTTATATCGTGAGCAGAAGTTGCCCGGCTATCAATATCAACATTTTGTGTTAGATGATAACTTGAGCATCCCTGAGAGCCGAAAAGAGGAGATCAAAGCGCAATATAATCCGCAATCCGTGTGGTACCGGCGTGATATCTTAGGAGTGCGTACGACTGCAGCTGGACTGATATTCAGGCAGTTTGCAGATAATCCAGAACAGTGGATGATAGACAAGGCGCCTGAAGACTTGCAATTTATCACTTATGGCGTTGACTTTGGGGAAAGTACGAGCCACACTGTTTTTGTAGCCTCTGGTCTAAAACGCAACGGACGGGGCGTGATCGCACTGGCAGAGCATAAGTTAGAGAGCAAAGGCGTTGACCCCAGCAGAATAGAGAGTGAGTTCACTGATTTTGTGCAGCGCGTGATGATGGCTTATCCGCAAGTAAAGCATACATACGCATTTTGTGACCATCCTGAAACATTAGTCAACGGGCTCAATTTAGCTTTGCGCAAGGCGGGGCTGCCAGTACGTGCGGTGCTTGCCAGTAAGGAGCCGATTAATGCGCGTATCTATGCTCAAGAGAAGTTGCTCAACCGTGGGCAGATGCAGCTGATGCGCGAGTGTAAGTTATTATCTTATAGTTTACAAAATCAAGTGTGGGATGAGAGCAAAGCAGAGGACACGCGCTTAGATAACGAACCGGACGTAGCTGATGTTGCGGACGCCTGGGAGTATTCCTGGGAAGCGTTTATTGACCAGTTAGGTGTGAGGTAAGCATGAACCAAATGCAGGTAATTGAAGTTGTTAAGAAATTGACGGGGCGCGATGTGGTCTTGAGCCCGATGTACAGAAAAATCGCTGAGTGGCGCGATTGGCTTACTGGTGAAGTACAAGGCTTTTACGAATACAACATGACGGTTGACATCGAGAGCCACAAAGTTGCCAAAATCAAGCGCAATCGTACGGACATGTTCAAACGGGCTTGTGAGGATTGGGCGAGCCTGCTTTTGAACGAGCTAACGCGCTTTGAGCTTGACGATAAGACCAGTGAACTATGGCTGCAAGGTGCTGACGGACGTGGCGGTGTGTTGGGCGAGAATGACTTCAGGCGCAACGCTAATGAGCTGGTAACGGTATCGCGCTGGGCTGGCACGGCAGCTTTTGAGGCTTACATTGAGGACATGCAAGTGCGCACGGACACTCAGGAGTTGATTAGCGGAAGCGAGATAGGCATCAATTATTTAGCTGGTGATCAAATCATTCCGCTTAGCTCGCGCAATGGCATTCTTAAGGAGGCAGCGTTTGTATCTGACCAGGAAGTGGCTGGTAAAAAGCAGCAGAAGGTGAGCGTGCATCTGCTGGAGAATGGATTCTACATTATCACAAACCTAACGCTTGATGAGAGCGGGGAAATCATTGGAACGCCGGTCACGGTGCGTACGGGCAGCCCAGTGCCGTGGTTCAGCATCATTCGTAAATCAGGTTATAACCGGCATGATGCAGCTTCAGTCTTTGGGGTGTCCATTTTGGATGGTAATGAGGATGTGCTAAAGGGCTTAGATACGGCTTTTGACAATTTCATTGTGGACTTTATCTTAGGGCGCAAGATGGTCTTCATGAATAGCTCGCTCTGGTCTAAAGATGAAAATGGCGCATTTATCGCTCCGCAGATGATGGGCACGCAGCTATTTATCAACGTGGGTGATAAGCTCAAAGCTGACCAGCAAAGCATGTTAGAAGAATATAATCCGCAGTTGCGCGTGGCAGAGAACGCTGAGGGCGTGCAAAGGATGCTGGACTTCTTTAGTTTCAAAGTCGGATTAGGGCGTGGCTTTTACAAGCTGAATGAAGAGAGCATGATTACGACCGCCACTGAATATACCGGCTCGCGGCAAACGTTGGTACGCAATGTGGCTCGTGAGATGATCGGCATTGAGGCGGCACTCAAGCAACTGATGCAGGCGCTGCTATGGATTGGAGAGAATGTTCTCCATGTGCCAGGTGTAAAAGCGGACGCAGATGTAAGCGTGGTAAGTAATGACGGTTATATCACTGATGAATACACCGAGCGCAAAGTGTGGCAAGAGGAAGTAGCGCAAGGGTTGCGTTCAAAGCAAGAGTACCGCGAGCGCTTTATGGGTGAAACAGAACAAGAGGCGATAGAAGCGGTTGCTAAGATAAAAGCTGAGAATCCCAGCTTGACGGAAATGCTGGGTGAAGTAGAAGCTTAGCGCTATGTTTTCACTCGCGCGAGTAGAGGACTTAGCCGACGCGGCAGCGCAAGGCTTAGCAAAGCTGAACACGCGTGTGCTGAAGACATTAGGCATGCGTATTGCCTGGGCACGCAAACAAAGCAGCTTTGACCGTTATGTGGTATTGAGTGAAGCGGATAGAGAAGCTGAAAAGCTATACAATGAAATTCTCAAGGCATTACGCAATGCCGGCGGTGATGCTGAGGAGATTTATACCAAAGCAGCACAATCAGCTTATAAATCCCTAAATAAATACTATGTAGCTAAAGGCTTAGAGCAGCTGCCATTTGAATATCAAGTGGCGCTGGTGAACTTTGTACGCGGCATGGCAGCGGTGACGCAAGGGAATTTGAGCAATATCAGCGGAACAACGGCGCTGGGTTATCGCGTGCTGGATTTAGAAGGGAATGTGCGCTATCGCGGCTTCAAGGAACATTATCACGAATTAGTTGACCAAGCGATAACAGAAGTGGCAACTGGGCAAGCGGATTACTCCAGCGCTATCAGGCGAGCAATGCGACAAACAGCGGATAGTGGCATCCGCTTTGTGGATTATGCAAGCGGGTACTCACGCCGGCTGGATTCGGCAATGCGGCAGAACGTGCTGGATGGCGTAAAGGCAATAGCTTATGAGATTTCCGAGCAAACTGGCAAAGAGTTTGGCGCGGATGGTGTAGAAATAGATGCGCATAATTACTGTGCGCCTGACCACTTGCCTTATCAGGGTAAGCAGTTCAGCAATGAGGAATTTGAAAAGATACAGCAACGGCTCAAGCGTCCGTTTGGAGCGTGGAACTGCCGGCACACAGTATATCCGGTATTGTTGGGCATCAGTCCGCCGGCTTATAGTGATGCTGAACTTAGCAAAATGGCGGAACAATCAACGGCTCAGCGTGAATTCGAGGGCAACGTTTATACGGCTTATGAGGCAACGCAACTACAAAGAAAAATCGAAGCTGAAATCAGAAAAAGCAAGGAACGAGCGGTACTTGCCCAGGCAGCTGAGGATGATCTGCTGCGAAAAATAGAACAGCAGCGCATCAGTCAATTGAGGGATAAATACACGGACTTATGTAAAGTATTTGGCTTGCCGTTTGCCGCTGACAGGATGCGAGTAAGCGGATTTAGACCGGTCAGGTGAGGAGCCGTATATGTCGGTAATCAACACGGCAATGAAACGGAAAATTGTAAATATGCGTAATAGTGGCATGCAATTTAAGGACATTGGCAAGGAGCTTGGCTTAGCCGTTGGGACGGTAAAGACGCATTATTATTTGGCTACTGGGCAGCCATCAGCACGGCGTTACATACCGGAGAGCCGATTTGTACGATATGACGAACCGCCTGTGATAGAAGGGGATGCTTTGGTGCTGCCTGATGTGGAGATTCCTTTTCAGGATTCTGATTTTGTCAATAGAGTGATAGATTTAGCCAACGCCTGGGGGATAAAGCAAGTGATCGCCGCCGGCGACCTGATGCACTTTGATAGCCTAAGTGGCTGGGAACCAAACTGGCATAACGGGCATGAGAAATCGACACTGACCGAAAAAGACGAGAGTGCGCTTATGGACTTAGCTAAGAGCTTGCCTAAAGGTAAGCAGGCGGCGCTGATAGAAATTATCGGCAATACTAAGCCTCTGGATGGTAAAGACTTCGGTGATGAAATGGGCGAGGCGCGCAAAGTACTAAATGCGCTGGACGCCTGCTTTGAAAGTTTTACGTGGGTATTGGGCAATCATGAGGGCAGGCTCATTAGAGCTATAAATAGCCCGACTGATCCAGCGGAACTACTAAACATCATGCGCTTGGAAGCCGGCAAGTGGAAAATTGCACCATATTATTATTGTATTTTGAACAGTGGCGGAAAAGAATTCCGCATTACGCATCCCAAAACTGCTGCCGATAATGCTGCTCGGATGTTAGCAATACAATATCACCAGAACATACTGATGGGGCATAGCCATAAGCTGATGTACGACTGGGATCCAAGCGGAAAGTATGCAGCAGTGCAAATGGGGCATTGTGTAGACGAAATGCGCTTAGCTTATGCAGCACAGAGGGATGCAAGGCGTAATGCCCATCTGTTAGGTGCAGTGATCGTTCGTGATGGCTATATTTGGCTGCTGCATGAGAATTGTGACTGGGAAAGGCTCAAACGCTTAGAGTGATATATGGCAACAAGTTAGCAATTATGCTATCTTATTGCAACGCCGATGCTTTTAGAGGTCGACCGCTTCGTAGGCGGTGCAACGCGGGTGCGAATCCCGCCATCGGCTTAGAACGGTATGATTATCATAATCACGATTATCATGTTATAATTCTCTTATGGCTCCAATTCTTATAACGATCGGCTTGATTATCGGCATCGCAATTTATACTCTCGTTGACGATTTGTGCTCTGGGCGTATTTACAAAGCAGATGCGGACAAGACTGAAGAAGATCGCCGCAAAGAGCGTGAGCAGGAATACGAGCTACACCGAATTATGTGGGAATGATATGAGAGCCTTTTGCCCGAACTGCGAACGTATAACTGAACAAGAATTTATCCAATCTGAGGAATATATTTTAGTCGATAACGAGCTTATCTCTGTTCACCTAAAATACTCTGTTTGCCTTGAATGTGGAGAGGATTACGAGATACCCGATGCTGACTATGATCCACTGGAAGAATTCTATCGAAAGTTAGGTCTTCGAACTTATGAGGACAGAAAAGCGTTTTTTGAAATCCATCATATTGCATTCAATATTAGCCAGATGCGTCAATGGCTTGATTTCCCCAAAAATCGTAACTCGCCACTAATAGACTAAAAGTGACGAATTACTTTCAAAGTCTGTTACAATTTGTAAAATAGTTTCAATGCTGCTATAATCTAATTAATCCAGTATTCTGGAGGTGGGAGGCAGTTGCCTCTGGAGCCAGCCGTAAAAAGCTGGCTTTTT
>Ga0208824_1003004_pt1 | contig 12116 bp, 8 predicted proteins | sample AD_JPNTR3_MetaG_FD_184447 | JGI IMG/M metagenome (GOLD analysis project Ga0208824, IMG submission 184447) | Active sludge microbial communities of municipal wastewater-treating anaerobic digesters from Japan - AD_JPNTR3_MetaG (SPAdes) (version 2) | ecosystem: Engineered > Bioreactor > Anaerobic >...
ATCCTGCTTTTCGAAGCCGTGCGCCAGCGTATCGCCGCCGGAGAACTTCAGCCACCGCCCGCCGAAGCCTGGCACGGCGAAAACGCTTTCGACGCCTGACGCCCGCCGGGCGGGTTTCAGGGTTTCTGGGTTTCAGGGTTTCTGGGCTTCAGGTTTCAGGGTTCGGCGTTCTGAACCACCTCGCACGCACCATCGTTTAATCCACTGACAGCAGTTGAGCGCGTGGATTTCATCCAAGCCGCTATCGGGATCGGAGGACGTGGTGGACAGTGTAGACAATGTGGACGTGGACATTTTGGAAAACGGCGGCACACGGCGCACCATACGATGTTGCGCGGGAAGCATCGTCCTCGGGTGCGTCCTGTGCGCCGGTCTCGCCGGTGCGCAAACCAATGCCCCGGTGGATCTCGGCACAATTCTGGTGGAGGGGGCACCGATCTCGAAATACCGCGCGGAAACTGTCTCGACCGCGACCTTTAGTGAGGCCCCCCCCGAAGAACTGCCGCAGATGGTTGACGTGTTGACCGAGGACTTCATCACCGAGATGAACCCCACCGACCTGCACGACCTGCTACGCTATCAGGCCGGCATCTACACCGGCGGCAAAACCATGCTTGATCGTACATCGGGCCAGTATACGCTACGCGGCATGCCGGGCAGCGAAGCGACATTGGATGGTACGCTCGGCCTAGCGGGGCCGATGGGCACCTTTATCGATCCGGCCGCATTCGAGCGCGTTGAGATTGTCAAAGGCCCGGTCGGTGCCACGCAGGGCGGCATGACCTCCACGCTCGGACCGTACGGCGCGGGCGGATCGATCAATCTGGTGCAGAAGTACCCGCGCCCGGATCGCGCGTTCACCGATGTCTCGCTACGCTCGACCTTCGGCGAGGACTTGCAACGCTACCGCCTCAGTCTGGACCTCAACGAGCCACTCGTCGAAGAACGGCTCACCGCGCGCCTGCCCCTCAGCTTTGAAGTCGGTAAGCCCTTCTGGTTGCCGAACGGTGCCGACTGGCGTGAGTCGTTTCTGATCGCCCCTTCGCTGCTCTGGCAGGTGCGTGACGACTTGCGCATCGGCTTCTCCCTCACACTCCAGCACACCGAGCAGCCCGCCTACCAAGGCATCCCCGTCTATCGCGGCAAGCCCTTCGGCGGCTATGACTGGGACAGTAGCGCCGCCCTCTCCGATATGCGCGACCGCTACTTCGGCCACACCGCGCAGACCTTCGTCGAGTGGGACGCCTCGCGTGTCTGGACATTGCGCACCGGTGCCGGTCTGGCCTTCTCCGAGGTCGACTTCGAACACCTAGGCCCCGCCCCCTTCGCCAATGCCGACGGTTCGATCATCGCGCCGGCCTACGCCCGACGCCCGTACGAACATTCGGAGGGCGACCTGATCTTCCGACGCCACGCCATCTATCAGCGTGCGACGGCCCGTTATGACACCGGCCCGCTTTCGCATGAGACTGTCTTGCAGGGGGATTTCGCGCGCAGGAGCGAACAGGGGCGCAGCTACTTCGAGTCCGTCGCCACGCGCAACGCAGTACATACTTGGGTCTCAAACAACTATCGCGACCTGCAGGTCGACAAGGCCGGGCTCTTCGCGCAAGACCTCATCGCGTGGCATGACTTCCGCCTGCTCGGCGGTCTGCGCGTCGACCGCCACGAAAGCAGCCTCGGCAACACCGGCAACAGCGTCAGCCCACGCGTGGGGCTCTCGTATCTGCCGACTGAGTGGCTGGTCTTTTTCGGGAACGTCTCACAGACCGAAGCACCGAACTTCGGCCACCTGCGCGCGCCCGGCGACGAGCTGACCTCCTCCTGGCAGGCCACGCAATACGAAACCGGCCTGCGCGTCTCGCCGATCGAAACGCTCTGGCTGAACGCCTCGGTCTACAGGATCACGCAACGCGATGTCCCGACGCTCATGCCGGGCTCCACCTACTACGAAACCGAGGGCGAAAACGAATCACAGGGCTTCGAACTGTCGCTCACCGGCAACCTCCGTGCCAACTGGTCGGTCTATGCCTCTTACGCCTACGTGGAATACGAAAACAAGGCCACCGGCGATTCCTTCGACCGCTACCCGCCGCACGCCGTCACCGCCGCCACCTCCTACCGACTGGAAGAAGGGCCTCTGCGCGGTGTCGTGCTCGGACTGGGTTACCGCTACCGCCACCGTTACGACGCCACGATGCGCGGCAATTACGTCGGTAAAGACCACTTCATCGACGGCTGGCAGGTCTTCGATTGTTCAGCCGACGTACCGCTCGCAACCTTCGGCGGCCCTAAAAACGTTACGCTCTCCTTTGCGGTCAAAAACATCTTCGATGAGCACTATATCGAATCCAGCCGCCACTATTACCAGTGCTTCCCCGGCGACCCGCGCACGTTTGAACTCGCGCTGCAGGCCAGTTTTTAATTTTTACTTTTACGCAATGGACAGCACTCCTGTGTATGCTATGATTAGCGGCGTGAACTGGTTTACTCTAAAACCAAAAGGACAACACGCATACACAACGCTTGAACTACTATGAAACGCGCATTTATCACAGGAATCACGGGCCAGGACGGCTCCTACTTGACTGAGCTGCTGCTTGACAAAGGGTATGAAGTTCACGGCATGATTCGCCGTTCATCGAGCTTCAACACACAACGGATCGATCACCTTTACCAAGACCCGCACCTGATAGGCAGACGCCTCTTCCTGCATTACGGCGACCTGACCGACGCCGTGCGGCTCGCCAAAATGATGTACGAAATCAAGCCAGACGAGGTCTACCACCTCGGAGCTCAGAGCCACGTCCGCGTTTCGTTCGATATCCCGGAGTACACCGCCGACGTGGTGGCGCTCGGCACGATCCGACTGCTTGAGGCGTTACGCGAGAGCGGTGTCGCCAAGAAGGCGCGCTTCTATCAAGCCTCATCCTCGGAACTTTTCGGCAAGGTACGTGAAACACCGCAGAATGAGAACACGCCGTTCCACCCGCGCTCACCGTACGCTGTGGCAAAGCTCTACGGCTATTGGGCCACAATCAACTATCGCGAAGCGTACGGCATGCACGCCAGCAACGGCATCCTGTTTAACCACGAGTCGCCGCGGCGCGGCCCGACTTTCGTGACGCGCAAGATCACGATGGCCGCCGCCCGCATCAAGCACGGTCTGCAAAAAGCGCTCTACCTCGGCAACCTTGATGCTAAGCGCGACTGGGGATACGCCGGCGACTACGTCGAGGGCATGTGGCGCATCATGCAATGCGACGAGCCGGATGACTATGTGCTCGCCACCGGCGAAACGCACAGCGTGGGCGAGTTCTGCGAAGAGGCCTTCGGGCTGCTGGATCTCGACTGGCGCGAATTTGTCAAACACGACCCGCGTTACGAACGCCCCAGCGAGGTGGACCTGTTGCTTGGTGACGCCTCCAAGGCGCGCCGCGTACTGGGATGGGAGCCCAAAGTCACCTTCAAAGAGCTGGTGCGCATCATGGTTGAAGCCGACATGTGCGTAGCACGCCAAGAACTCGCCGTGAAAGAGGCCGGGGGTGTGCTGGCGAATGCGGAATAAACCAAGCTCTGCTCACAGCGCGGAGAGAGTGGCGAGTGGCGAGTGTCCTCGATGTCCACAATGTCCACGATGTCCACCATAGCGATACCGATAGCGATACCGATACCGATAGCGATTTGGATGAAACCATGAAACCCGAAACCCTGAAACCCGAAACCCTGAAACCTGAAACCCGAAACCCTGAAACCCGAAACCCTGAAACCCGAAACCCTGAAACCCTGAAACCATCTTCCCTTATCTTCGTCGCCGGCCACCGCGGCATGGTCGGTGCCGCCGTGGTCCGGGAAATGGCTCGGCTAGGTCTGCGTCCGCCCCTCACTGCTACGCATGCGGAACTGGACCTGATCGATCAGGCCGCGACCCACGCCTTCCTAGCGCACCACCGGCCGGACTGCGTGATCGTAGCGGCCGCGCGCGTGGGTGGCATCGAGGCCAACCGTTCGGCGCTCGGCACATTCCTCTACGAGAATATGATGATCGCCGCAAACGTGATCCACGGCGCGTTCAAAGCCGGCGTGCCGCGCCTGCTTTTCCTCGGCAGCACTTGCATCTATCCGCGCCTCGCGCCGCAGCCGATTCCGGAGGACGCGCTACTGAGCGGTCCGTTGGAGCCCACCAACGAGGGCTATGCGCTGGCTAAGATCGCGGGGCTGAAGCTCTGCCAGTACTACCGCCAGCAGTACGGCGTACTCTACCACTCCGCCATGCCGACCAATCTTTACGGCACCGGCGACAACTACCACCCGGAGCACTCGCACGTCCTTCCCGCGTTGATCCGTAAATTCGAGGAGGCCCGCACCGCCGACGCACAGGAAGTCACGCTCTGGGGCAGCGGCAAGCCACGCCGCGAGTTCCTGCATGTGGACGACCTTGCGCGCGCCCTGCTCTTCCTGCTGCAACTCGACGACCCGCCGGACTGGGTTAACGTCGGCTCCGGCGAAGACCTCACCATCCGCGAACTGGCCGAACAGGTGCAAGCCGCGGTCGGCTCACAGTGCGCCCTGCGCTTCGACACCTCCATGCCCGACGGAGCGCCGCGAAAGCTGTGCGACACCACGCTCATCCGCAGCCTGGGCTGGCGTCCCGAAATTCCGCTGCCCGACGGCCTGAAGAGAACGGTCGCCGAATATCGCGCCGAACTCGCCGCCGACACACTGCGCGGAAATTAGCGCTCAATTTCAAGACGATAGAACGCCGTGAGTTGGGGGCAGAAAAGGATATCAAGTCTGGGTATGTTGGCCGTGTGTGCAACGGTATGTTGCGCACTGGTGGTGTGGAAATGGGATTTTCTGATGATGGCCAAGGAAGTCGTTTGCAATCGAATGGCGAAGCGCCGCACGGTTGAAGAGCGGGTCGAACAGTACCGTACGGTTGTCCGGGAGCGCCTGCTGCCTTTTTTTGAAAAGGCAGGTGTACCGTGGCCTGCACGGCGGCTCACGCTTGTCGGCCTCAAAGAGGAGCGACAACTGGAGGTTTGGGGCGAGGACGCGACCGGGACGCTGAAACTTATTCGTGTCTACCCGGTTCTGGGCGCGAGTGGCACTATCGGCCCCAAACTCGTAGAGGGAGACGGTCAAGTTCCGGAAGGGATTTACGGTATCGAATCACTGAACCCCAACAGCGCATTCCACCTCTCCCTCCGTGTCTCATACCCGAATGCGTTTGACCTTGAGCGAGCCGAGGAAGATGGTCGGCATCGACCCGGCAGTGACATCATGATCCACGGCGGTACCGCTTCTGCGGGTTGTCTTGCCATGGGTGATGAAACTGCTGAGGACTTGTTCGTGATGGCCGCACTAACTGGGCCCGCTAACGTAGAGGTGATTCTATCTCCCTGTGATTTAAGGGTGAAACAATTTCTCCCTCCGGCCAACGCCCCAGTCTGGACAGCCCGGCTGTATCAAGCTTTGGAGACAAAAATGAAAGCCTTGCCCCCGGCTTTGAAATCGTCACAGCACCCCCCAAAAAAGCCTTAGTGCCCTTCGTGGCTTCGTATGAGAAGCCCTGAAACCTTGAAACCAGAAACCAAAACCAAAGTCTTTTGCCATTGAGTTAAACGGCCGCGGTCAGTATACTGCGTGGGGTTTTAAGAAAGGCGGTGCGGTATGTCTCTCACTCAAGATATCTGGCGAATCAGCATCAACGTGCGCGAGTATTTGGTCTCCCATTACACGCCCTATGACGGCGACGAGTCCTTCCTTGCGCCGCCGACGCCCCGCACGCTGGCGCTGTGGGAGAAGGTCAAGGCGTTAATGCGGGAAGAACGGGAGCGTGGCGGGGTCTATGACATCGACAACACGCGCATCTCGACCATCACGTCACACGAGCCGGGCTTCATCGACCGCGACCTCGAACAGATCGTCGGCATCCAGACCGACACCCCGCTCAAACGCGCGATCATGCCCTTCGGCGGCATCCGCATGGTCCAATCGTCGCTGAAGGCTTATCAGCGCGAGCTACCTGAAGATATCGAGAATGTCTTCAAATACCGCAAGACCCACAACGACGGCGTGTTCGATGCCTATAGCGATGAGATGAAGCTCGCCCGCCACAACGGCATCATCACCGGCCTGCCCGATGCCTACGGACGCGGCCGCATCATCGGCGACTACCGCCGCCTGCCGCTCTATGGCATCGATTTCCTGATCGCCCACAAGGAGGCCGCCAAGGCGCGCCATGTGTTCGACGCCATGGACCTCGAGGCGATCCAGTTGCGCGAGGAAATCTCCGAGCAGATCCGCGCGTTGCAGGAACTCAAAGCCATGGCCGCCTCCTACGGGTTCGATATCTCGCAACCGGCGCAGGACACAAAAGAGGCGATCCAGTGGCTCTACTTCGCCTACCTCGCCGCCGTCAAGGAGCAGAACGGCGCGGCGATGTCGATCGGCCGCGTCTCGACCTTCCTCGATATTTACGCCGAGCGCGACTTAGCCGCCGGGCGCTACACCGAAGAGCAAATCCAAGAGTTCGTCGATCACTTCGTAATGAAGCTGCGTATGGTGCGCTTCCTGCGCACACCAGGTTATGACGCGCTCTTTTCGGGCGACCCCACCTGGATCACTGAATCGCTGGGCGGCATCGGCGTGGACGGCCGCCACATGGTCACCAAGATGAGCTTCCGCTTCCTGCACACGCTGATCAATCTCGGGCCGGCTCCCGAGCCCAACATGACCGTGCTGTGGAGCGCACGCCTGCCGGCGGCCTTTAAGCGTTACTGTGCGCGGCTCTCGATCACGACCTCGTCGATCCAGTACGAGAACGACGAACTCATGCGCGAGAAGTTCGGCGACGACTACGGCATCGCCTGTTGCGTCTCGGCCATGCGCATCGGCAAGCAGATGCAGTTCTTCGGCGCACGTACCAACCTTGCCAAGGCGCTGCTCTACTGCATCAACGGCGGTAAGGACGAGATCACCGGACAGCAGGTCGGTCCCGAAATGGCGCTGGTCACCTCGGAATATCTAGACTATGAAGAGGTCACGCGCAAGTTCGATCAAATCTGCCGCTGGCTCTCGCGCCTCTATATCAATACGCTCAACGTCATCCACTACATGCACGACAAGTACTGCTACGAACGGCTGCAGATGGCGTTGCACGACGAGGATGTTTTCCGCACCGCCGCATGTGGCATCGCGGGACTCTCTGTGGTGGCGGACGCCTTTTCGGCCATCAAGTACGCGCGTGTCAAGCCGATCCGCGACAAACGCGGCCTGACGGTGGACTTCGAGATCGAGGGCGACTTCCCCAAGTTCGGCAACAACGATCCGCGCGTGGATGATATCGCGGTCGAGGTGGTGAAATCCTTCATGGGACGCCTCTCTAAACATCGTACCTACCGTCACGCCAAGCCGACGCTCTCGATCCTCACGATCACCTCGAACGTGGTGTACGGCAAAAAGACCGGCGCCACGCCCGACGGCCGCAAGGCGGGCGAGCCCTTCGCGCCCGGCGCGAACCCGATGCACGGACGCGACTCGCACGGCTGTATCGCGTCGATGAAATCCGTCGCGCGCCTGCCGTACGACCACAGCGAAGACGGCATCTCCTACACCTTCTCGATCGTGCCGGACGCACTGGGCCGCACCGATGACGACCGCGTGCAGAATCTGGTTGATCTGATGGACGGCTACTTCAAGGAAAAAGGGCACCACATCAACGTCAACGTCTTCAATCGCGAGACGCTGCTTGATGCGATGGAACATCCGGAGAAGTATCCGCAACTCACGATCCGCGTCTCGGGTTATGCGGTGAACTTCATCAAGCTTACGCGCGAACAGCAACTCGACGTAATCCACCGCACCTTCCATAAGCAATTCTAGGTGTGGCACGGACATCTTGCCCGTGTTTCATGGGCGGGACGTCCATGCTACGGGGTTTTTGAAAGAGTCTCTATGCAAAATCACGCAGTCCGGTCGCGCCAGTGGCGTCAATTGCTTGCGCTGACCTTCGCGCACCTGATCGCCGATGTCTATGTCGGCCTGATCGCGCCCGTCTTGATCCCGATGCGGGACCGGTACGACGTTTCGCTGACAGCGTTGATCGTGATCACCTCTCTGTTGGCTTTTTCAGCAAATGTTTTTCAGGTTCCCATCGGCTATCTACGTGCAACGTGGACGCGCCCGTGGTTGATTTGCGGCGGTGTCCTGTTGGCGGGCGTGTCGGTTTTCATCCCTTGCCTGCCCGTCGGGCCGGGCAGCGTGATAGGGATGGGCGCACTGGCAATGTTGGCGGGACTGGGTGTGGCGGCAGTCCATCCTGAGGGGTTGCGGGCGGTACACGGACTCGACGCGATCTCGTCATCCCTGTCTACAGCCGTCTTCATGGTAGCAGGGTTCATGGGCTTTTCGGGTGGCGCGCTGTTGTCGGCAACGCTCACCGAGCACTTCGGGCTGGATTCACTGATGATGCTTTACCTGTTGGCGCCGCTGGCCATCATCCCGTTGCTGTTGAGCGGCGTGCGATTACCGGTCGAATCGGCCAAACCCCAGTCGCAGGAGCTACCGAGCGCTGAACGTGAGCGCACGCCGATCGTGCCGTTCGTCACGCTTTTTGTCATGGCGTCGGTTCTGGCGATCTGTTCGCAGATCCAGAGCACGTTGCTGCCCTCTTACTTGCACGAGGAAGCGGGCTACACTCTGTCATTCAGCGGTCTGTCAGTCACCCTGTTCGGTGTGGGCGGCATGGTCGGGGCCGTTGTCTGGGGCGCATTGGCACCGCGACTGGGCCATCTGCGCGTGTTGCTGGGTACCACGCTGGCCAGTGCGCCGCTCACGATGCTCTACCTGTGGCTGGCACCGCAAACCCAAAGCGCAGCAGCGGTGTTGGCCTTTACGGGATTCATCGTCTATACAGGGTTCCCGCTGTGCATTGCACTGGCGCGTTATTCCAACTCATCGCTGCGTGTGAGCCAGAGGATGGGGTTGATCAGCGGCGGTACATGGGGCATCGCTGCCGTGATGCTCTGGATCATCGGGCCGATCGTAGAACGTGTCGGCATGCGGCCGCTGCTCCACCTGATCTGGTTCGGTTATCTGGCGGTCGCCGCCATGACACTTTGGCAGATGCGACGCACGCCAGCCGGCAAGTAGCTTCCGTGCGTTGCGCGGAGCCTGGCGGCGTAACCGCCACCAGATAACTGGATTTGGCGCGAGGCAAAGTGTGGCACGGGCATCTTGCCCGTGAGGGCGGCGTGACCGCCGCCGGTCAAGCAGACGCTTGACCCTCCCAAATGGGCCCTGAAACCATTCTTCCGCACAGCGGAAGGCGGCTCGTGGGGACACTCGCCCTCCAAATCATGTCAATCATGTCAAAAAATGAAACCTGAAACCGAGCACGCATGAGTATCAGCCTTTTGCACGACACGCTGTTACGGGCGAGGACGCCCGACTCCAACTCACGGCTCCCCCTTTCACCAGAAACGCATTGTCTGCGCACCCCCTGTCGCTAACCGAGCGATCGCGGTGTGCAATACTTTCGGATTCACATCCCCGCCGGATTATGGCTTAATGTGAGGGTCTAAACATCAACGGAGAGGAGTCGGCATGACGAACGGGTTGGCAGTAGCGGATTATGCGATCATTGCGGGTTTTTTTGCCGTCATGCTCGGTATCGGCTTTTATTTCAGCGGCCGCATGAAGAGCATGTCGCAATTCTTCGGCGGCGGCAAGCAGGTGCCGTGGTGGCTGGGCGGAGTTTCATTCTACATGGTCAGCTTCAGCGCGCTGGCCTTCGTGATGCACTCCGAGATGGTCTACAAGTACGGCATGGTGTCGCTGGTCCTGAGCTGGCTGGCCGTGCCGGCCGCAGCATTGAGCGCCTATCTGTTCGCACGCCGTTGGCGGCGTGTAGCTGAAACCAGTCCGATCGAATACATCGAGGTGCGTTATGGCAGCGGCATGCGCCAAGGACTGGCCTGGCTGGGTCTGCCGACGCGGCTGCTGGATGACTCACTCAAACTCTTCGCCATCGGCACGGTGGTCTCGGCCGGTCTCGGCTTCCCTTTCGAGACCGCGATCATCCTTTGCGCGGTCATCATTCTGTGCTACACGTTCATGGGCGGGCTGTGGGCCGCGCTGGTCGCGGACTTCGTGCAGTTCGCGGTGTTGGTCGCGGCGGTGATCGTCCTGCCCTTCCTCTCGTTTTCGCGCGCGGGCGGGGTCAGGAACGTGTTGAACGCAATGCCGGAGAGCTTCTTTAACCCGACGTGTCCGGACGCGGGTTATCCGTTTGTGTATCTGCTCTGCTACTTTGTACTCCTGTTCTTGAACTACTCCACCTCATGGGCGTTGGCCCAACGCTACTACTCATCTGAAAACGACCGCAGTGCGCGCAAGGTCGGGTATTTGGTGGCCGTGTTGTATTTGATCGGCACACCGATTTTTTATCTGCCCGCGTTCGCGGCTCTGGTGTTCCTGCCGGACATTGCCAACACCAAAGACGTCTATCCGCTGATCTGCCGGACAGTGCTGCCGGTCGGCATGTTGGGCATGGTGATCGCCGCAATGTTCTCCGCCACGATGTCCACGCTTGCAGGCGATTACAACGCGGTCTCTTCTGTCTTAACCAACGACCTCTACAAGCGGCTGCACAAACGTGATCTCTCCGAGAAACATCTGCTGGTGGTGGGACGCATCAACACCGTCATCGTCGGATTGATCGTGCTGGGCATCACGCTGGTGATGCGCACCTTGCAGGGTTCCGGCGATCTCTTCAACACCATGGCCAAGGTGTTCGGGCTCTTCCTGCCGCCGGTCGCGATACCGATGCTGCTGGGCATGTTGACGCCGCGCATCTCAGCGCGCGGCGCACAGGCCGGCCTCTTCGCCGGCATCATAGCGGGCCTCGCCGCGTTTGTGCTCGGTGCCTGGCATCCAGTGTTACGCCGGGCGGAGTTCCTGACCTTCTGGACGGCGGGCGTGACACTGCTGGTAATGACCGTTGTCTCCGCCCGCATGCCGGACACCGGCGAGCGGCGTGAGCAGGTGCTGATCTTTTTCAAGCGCTTCGAGAAGGACGATCCGGGTGCAGACGGTGTGGAGAAGAAGAGCGCGGACACCTCGTTCCTACCGATCATCGCAGCCGGGATCGCGGCGGTCGGCGTGATTCTGATCGCGGCAGTGTTGTTGACCTGCGGTCTGGCGGAGGGCTTCCTCAGCGTCTGCATCGGCACAGCGCTGCTGGCGGTCGCCGCCGGCTTCTGGATTGCGGCGCGCAAGCTCCGCTAGTCCTGCGGCTCACGTTTTTCAAAGCGCACGCAAAGATCGGTGGCCTGCGTTTCCTTGTTCGTCAGGCCGCACCGCTGGGCAAACGGATTGACCACGAAGTGGCGGCACCAGCCGCATGAGTGCTGTCGTTCACTCTCATCAAAGATGCGGGGTCTCTCGAGTTTATCAGATTCTGTAAAAACCTGAGGCCGCCGCTGGCCGCGCACAAACGGCGTCTCTTCGGCTGATGCGTAACGCGCTCCGCAACCGGTGCAGACATAAGCCTCGCCGACTTTTTTAAACCCCTCATAGACCGGCTCTTTACGCACCCAAGTGAGCTTCCGGCATGCGGTGCAATTAATTTCCATCGATGCTGTCACAGAGAATACCCGCCTTTCAGTGTGGACAAGATTGTAACGCCCCGCGCATGCAACGCAAGAGGTTTCAGGATGAACGCTCAAGCAAAACTCCTAAATCCTCAATCCTAACTGAAAACTCCGCGCGCAGCGCGGATTTCCGGTCTTGTCCTAATCCAAGCACACGGGTATTATGGTGACTGTAAAACGCCTTGGTTGACCTCGGTGTCGAGGTTGTTGTACGAGGGTGTTGCCAATGGGGGAGAAGCCGGACAGTTCCGAAAGCACGCTATGACCGCCGTATCATCAAACATTCGCGATAATTGCAAACGCGGCAAAGCCGTGGAGTTCCTCCGAAAAAACCTTTCGCCGGGTGCCGTTCTCTCCGTCGCGTCAGCCTACTTTACGGTTCAGGCATACGACCAGCTCAGTGAGCAACTTGACGCCATCGACAGCATGCGCTTCCTCTTTGGCGATCCTGATTACGTC
>Ga0208824_1003005_pt1 | contig 12114 bp, 3 predicted proteins | sample AD_JPNTR3_MetaG_FD_184447 | JGI IMG/M metagenome (GOLD analysis project Ga0208824, IMG submission 184447) | Active sludge microbial communities of municipal wastewater-treating anaerobic digesters from Japan - AD_JPNTR3_MetaG (SPAdes) (version 2) | ecosystem: Engineered > Bioreactor > Anaerobic >...
ATTTATATCTTGATTCCAACCAAAATTTTGTGTAATTCTGAATTAATACTGATTACCCCACTTTTATAACGTGTTATTACGTGTATTATTATATCCTATTTACCATGTTTACTGACCTGTTTCTGTTATTTACAATTGTGGTGTAAATCTTAATGATGGTAAATATTGTCCTTATTATTACGAACCCTATTAGATATTAAGAACAATACCTTAACTATGGTCTCCGTTTTAATTCTATATTTCTAATTATGGTTTATATTAATTTTATTCAGATGTATTGTTAATAATTCTTTATAATCCGTTAAACTATGTTTGAACAAAACCTTCAATTTGTTATTCACCGAATACATGAAGGTTTTTAGTAGGTTATTAATTAGTTTAGACATTAATTCCAATCAAACTACCAAGAGTTTAATTATATACAGAATATATTTATTAATTGTCTGTAGAAGGATTTATGTTTGTACCAACTTATTTTGATACGTAAATTCTCAATTACGGTTACACATTTTAATTAATTGTAACATATTCTTATCTTAATTATTATGTATCAACTATTGTACCATTTGTTTAGGTACTTTCATTTTGAAATAGAATACCTGTACCAAACCCACTTTATTATGTACCACTTAACTTTTCATTGTATATTTTCAAACCATATATAACATCGTTTTAATTTTGGTATGTTCTAAATACATGTGATGATGTACCTGAAACAGATATATTTTGTTATTAAAATTTAAAATAAAAATCCTAATTTGTATTATCATATTATTCAAATTTACCTGTTTATTTTGTTATTCTGTCTGTTGTATTTATATTAAAAACGTCTTAGTATTATGAACCATAATAACCTTGAACAGTAAATGTTTATGTACTTGTTGTTTTATTTGGATGTATAATTACACTATTATTAGTTGATGTATCCAATGTAAATAATTAATCTTATGTACTATTTTATTTAACATTCAATTATGTAGGTGATTGTGTTTGAATAGAAATATCTTATTAACTAACAATAACATTTCCTTGAAATATTGATTGTCCTGTTGTTATTTTTAATTAATATTTATTATCAATTAAATTATTTTAATTTATTTCAAGTGGTTAATATGACGTTAGTTTATATTTTGAATTATTAAGGTCAACTACACTTTCTTCTATTTATGATGGTTATATAAAACCACTTTATAAAAACTTTGTTAATCTATTAGATATTGATTTATAATCATTAGGTATTGTTGTTCTACCTTATTATAGAATTTAATTATTAGGTACATACTCAAATTATTCTATTTTATCGAGTGAAACAGATTAATTTTCAACATATACAACAATTTAATAATATTTAATATTACTATTAAATTTATATGGTTATTCAACTGTTTATACATCAAGATTTGTTTATTACGGTAATGTTGTTGTATTATCAACAAATCCTGAACTTGAAATAGATGTTTCTGTTACTTACAAAGATTGATTATCAATTAATTTTATTTATTTTGTTTTTAATGTATCATAATCAGATAGAACTTAATTAATATCTTAAATTGTTGTTCCGTCTTATTATATATATTAATCATCTTATTAGTTCCTACCTATCAGACCGACAAATACTTTACCTTATGGTGATTATTGTAAGGATTTTTATTTAATTATTTATTTGAAGTACATTTGTTTATCAAAATCGATAGGAAAAGATTCTTTAGTTACTAATTATATTTTATTTGAACTACCTGAATTTATAACTAAAGATTTACCACCAAGTGTTTTTTATGATGTAGTATCAAATGATAATGTTTACTATTAGACATTTGGAGTAAAGAATGAAAATAGTTATTCAACTTAGTTAGTATCTTATAAATCAAATTAGAATCTTTTATTTACTTATGTTACTTTCCAGTTTTAATCTTGTATAAGTTCATTTTGTTCTATTCTTTCAAAGTCTGTATAATATATTGATTATGATTAATCGTACTGTATATTTGGTTTTCGTTTCTAAATATTCTTTATTATTAATTACATATATATTCACCTCACATCTTTTATATAATAAAATTTTAATATATAAAATATACATTCAATCAAAAATAAGTTTTACATAATATACAATTTTATCTAAAAAGTATACTAAATAATATGATATAATTATAATTTTATTACATTTTAATAAAATATATAAAAATAATAAAAAACTTAATATAGGAAAATATGTGACTTTTATACTAAAAAGGTTAGAAACTAAATGGTATATAGATTTGTATACTAAAAAGGTATAAAATATAAATAATATTTAATAAAGGAGATGACATATTGTGTAATACATACCACAAACATTCAATGATTATAAATCAAATTTACTTTTGTATATTAAAGAAAAATATTAAATTTCTGATATACCACAAGATAGTTAAATGTAAATACTTGTTGATTAATTATCATATACATAATAATATCTTAAAGAAAATATTGATTCATAATTTTCTGAAATGTTTTTGGATTCTTAAACAGATTAATAAAATATCAAATCAATATTGTCAATCTATCCGTATGAAAGAGTATACTAAATACCATCAACATAAATTATTACAATGAGATTAGGATATGAATTTGTACAAAATTTAATATTAAATTAGAATGAAGATTCTGTTATAGAAATAGATATTCCTGATGAAGTACAATTATAATAAAACAATGTTATATATCAGACTGTGTAGACTAAAATAATAATTCATTATGATGAATTAGTTGATAAAACTGAATATGATAATATTAAGTTCTATTAGGTACAATATACGAATAAACAAAATAATAATTTTAGAGTTGAATACAATTATTAAAATTCAAAAAACTATAATAAGTTTAGGATTGATACATAAAATGAAATATTAATTCCACGTTCATTAAGATAAACTATTGTAACAGACGAAAATAAAGAATATGAATTACGTATATAATTGTCTTATGATGAATTGTATAGATATATAATTGAAGGTAATATATAATAATTACTTGAATATAATGACTAATAAAAACAGTTTGAATTAATAATATAACCATTTTGGAATCAAATATTTCCATCAGGACAATTAAGACTTACATATTCTGTGACAAAAGGACAAGTTAATATATAATAATACTAAATAAATGAATTTCTATTTTCATCGGGTGTTGATGAAATACAAAAAATACATGTTAAATATACAAATAAACAAAATAAATCTATTGATGTACCAATTAATTCAATTTCTACACAAATAGAAATATATAACTAATAATAATAATCAAAAGGAAAAAATACAGAAACAATAGAAGAATATTAATACAATTAAATTCAATATAATAAAACAAATCATAGATAAGTAACGTATGATGATTATATTTCATTAATTGAAATGTTTTTGTCTCAATAATAATAACAATATAAATATATGTATAATGTTTAATAAGAACCAGGATAATTTTAAAATACAGTGAAAGTTTATTTATAATTATATGATTAATAAAATGAATTAGTTGATTAAAAAACAAATTAAGATTTTAATATGATATAAGAATCGTTATAATATTATCTTTCAAATTTAAGTTTGTTTGGTGTTAATGTTATTGTGTTACCATAAAAAATTGTTAAGTTAACACTAAAAGGAAAAATATCATATAATTAGAATGTTTAAACACAATAACAAATAATATAATAATTGTAAAAAGTTATTTCACAATTAGACTACAAAACAGTATTTAAAAGTGTTAAAGGAAAAATTGATGTATAATAAAATCAGTCAAAAATAATTTTAACAATATCCGATGTTGTTAAGTAACTTAATCAGATTATTGGTTCAGGAATACTATCATAAGATTTAACATTATAAACAGTACAAATGGTTGGTACAAATACGGTGTTATCTGAAAAGAACTTGTACTAAACATTTGAACCATATGAATTTTTTGAATTTATTCCTTAGTATGAAATGGTAACAAAATATATATCGTTGAATTAAGTTTCGTTGTGAGAGGTCAACTACCCAAGACTAAAGTCGTGGGCTTGAAACCCCATGTTGACCAGGCTAAGGTTTGAAATAGAACCTACGTTATCTATGTTATGACACTTTAGGATGCTCCTTCAGTCCTAAACCCTGTCGTACAACATTAAACAGGTGTAGTGGGTTAAGCCAGTGTGTTGTACATGTAAGCATAGATAACTTTGCCGAGAAGGACATTACCTGCGTAAGCAGAGAAAGGAGAAATTCCTATGGTATTTGTTTTAGATGCAAATAAAAAGCCATTATCGCCAAGGAAAATATAAAGGCATATGGTACGGAGAAGTTGCATGTAGAAAATCAGGTAGTTTTGATATTAAAGACAAGGAAGGTCAAAGAGTTGTACAAGGTGTAAATCATAAATATTTTTCAGTTGTACAACACTTTGATGGGTATAGCTATAGAAAGGAGGTAGCAATTCTTACGTAGCGTGTTTAAAATACGCAATTCCTCCACGTGGCTAAAGCCAGTGGCTTCCTTGCGTAAGAATTGTGAATTAATTTTGGATATACAATAACTATATACTACATATAACGATATATTACAACAAATAGGATAAAATGACAAGTCTGATGAATTAATAAATTAACTAAATAAACGTATCGTAGAATTAGATACGGTAATTGATTTTTTAAATTAAATGTTAGTAGAATCCATAAATTCACAATAAAAAGATTAGAAACTTCAAAAAATATAATTATTGATTGATGAAATTAAACAAATTTATGATATTTATATATAGTTAGTACAGGAAAAACGATAATAAAGTACAAATCTACAAGATAGATAAAAGTATTAATTTAATAAATAAATGGATATACAAAAAGAAATATCTAAGAACAATTCAGAAAATTAAATTGGTGTTGAAACTACATAGTAATCACAGTAATAACAATTAAAAATAGTAACAGACATATTTAAATTATAAGATACGTATTTAAGAAAAAGTAGTGACCAAAGATAATCTGAATATATTAATCACTTTTTAGAATATATATTAAATAATTTGACGTATTAAAATGAAGATGAATAAGAATAATAATTAGATGAATTAAGTTAAAACATAATTGAAACAAATGTTGAAATAAATAATGATGTTCAAGTTCAAAATGATGAAGATGAATAATAATAACAGTTAGATGAAATGAGTGATAAAAACATTAATAATAATGATGTAATTAATCTTGAACAAATAGAAGAAGTAGATTAATTTGACTATATTAGTAATACAAATATTACAGATAAAGAAGAAAAATCTGATGAAATTGATAAGATTATGAATTTATTTGATACTAATTGAGGTCAACTACCCAACGAATAAAGTCGTGGGCTTGAAACCCCATGTTGACCAGGCTAAGGTTTGAAATAGAACCTACGTTATCTATGTTATGACACTTTAGGATGCTCCTTCAGTCCTAAACCCTGTCGTACAACATTAAACAGGTGTAGTGGGTTAAGCCAGTGTGTTGTACATGTAAGCATAGATAACTTTGCCGAGAAGGACATTACCTGCGTAAGCAGAGAAAGGAGAAATTCCTATGGTATTTGTTTTAGATGCAAATAAAAAGCCATTATCGCCAAGGAAAATATAAAGGCATATGGTACGGAGAAGTTGCATGTAGAAAATCAGGTAGTTTTGATATTAAAGACAAGGAAGGTCAAAGAGTTGTACAAGGTGTAAATCATAAATATTTTTCAGTTGTACAACACTTTGATGGGTATAGCTATAGAAAGGAGGTAGCAATTCTTACGTAGCGTGTTTAAAATACGCAATTCCTCCACGTGGCTAAAGCCAGTGGCTTCCTTGCGTAAGAATTGTGGTGACAATATGTAAAATACACCAGGTAAAGAAAGTATTGGTTCATTTACTGTTAACATATATAATCCTAAAAGTGTTTTAAAGTTACCTAAAATATCAATAAATCAATTTTAATCTATAATTGACATAACAAATTAGACAGATTTATAAACAATAACAGATGACTGTTATATTGATGTTTTTTATGATTTTGAACCCGATAAAACAAAACGATATAATGATGTTTTTAAAAATTTCTAACATAGAATTAATAGTATTACTGTACCTAATTTAACAATAGAGAAAGAAGAGTAACAATTACATATGTAAAATATCTAATATTAAAAAGATATAAAAATTGATGATAAGTTAGAAATATCATTTACAGATACAGATAATTTTTAGTATCGTAATTTTCTTATCAAATGGATGAGATTGTTTCAGTTTATATAAAATAGGTTTAATTATAATTAAAAATAATTTTAAAAAATATATGTATATTATCCATTAACACCAGTAAAATAAAATAGTGAATAATTAATTTAACAACATATATTTGAAGGATGTTTTCCAACATCTATATCAGAATTACCAGTTGAATAAACATATGAATTAATTGATACAAAATAAACTTTTTCGTTTTTTAAATATTCATATAATATACATTTCAAAACTTTTTAAAGTACAGAAAGTACAAAAGACAAAACACTTATCGAATTGATTAGTGATACTGTGTTTTCAATTAATGAAAATGAATACCTTTCTATTATTTGATTATATTTGATGAGGTGATATACATGTAACTTTCAAATGAACTATAAAATTTTTATAATAATATAAATTAATAAACAAGTAAATATAGATAAGTAATAATACCAAATTCAACTTTTATATAAAATTTTTTAGATGTAATAGATAACAAAACAAATTTACAAATGTAAAAATATTTCAATTATATATATAATAAATTTAATGATGTTTTTTTAGAAGTTTTTTAATATAAAAATATATTAAACACTAAAAAAAATCTATTACTATAATTATTATAAATGTCAGTAAAATCTGTAACATTTAATACTATAGAAATGGAAATGTAGAATTTGAATGATTATGTAATACCAAATAAAGTACCACACTTCTAAATAAATAAATCAAATGATTTATCTATCACATTTTCAGAATACGAAGGATTACCTATAACGAATTTTTGGTTATTATATATTATGAAATCAATGTTTGATTAAAGTTAAAATTAAAAACGTGGTTAATTTTTATAATAAAATAAATATAAATTTGATTTTGTAATTGTATTATAACCAGATACGGAAATGTTTTACGATTTAATATATTAAATAATTCAACTTTAAGATACAAATAATTTTAAATTATAAGATATAGAAAGAATTGTTAATTAATTTTAACCAGAACAAAAGTATGTGAATGTTATAGGTTAGTTTCCAACATCAATTAGTTCATTATCAGAAATTGACGTTACTTCAACCGATATAGTAGATAGTATTGAAGTAACATTTTCAACTGATAATATTATTGAATATTGAAGTTCTATATTTTGATACAAAATTAATGAAATTGTTATTTTTTGTGAATGAATAAGAACGAGAGAAAATCTCCCGTTCTTATTTTTTGTTGTTAACTGATTATTAAATAAATCAACCAATATCAATTGAATATTCGTTCATAGAAATATTAATAGTTGATTATTCTGATGGTTTTTGTCCGTATTAAACTTACTAACCTTTACTGATTAATTGATCTTTTATTTACATTATTAGTGTTTTTGTATCTGTATCTTATAATACATTATCCAACCAATATTCAAAATGTTCAACAGGTACACTCAATTTTCTATAATTAGGTAATGATTGTTTCTTTATTTGTGGATAATAAAAATAATACTCTTGAATAAAATGATACATATCGTTTTCTTTTGTTTACATTAGTTTCACATACATTATTTCATTCCCCATATTTACATTTTACATATAAATTCCCCCTCTACTTCTAAAATCAATAGTTAATTTATTAAATACAACATTATACTAAATTTTGTTACTTTTCTATTTGATATATTTCTTTATCTGTAATAATTGAAACACCTTATTCGTTATATAATTTAGAAATATAATCAAATTAAGTTGAGAATTATAGTTACAATTAAATGATAACATTCCATCTATTTTGTTAATTTTATTCTTGATTTAGTACATTTACAATTATATCATCTATAACATTTTGGTCTATAACAGAAACAATTTATTCTACTACTTTAAATAGTATTTAATCGATACTATTTTATCCGTATTACAATTGATTATTTATATTTACAATCATATTGTTCTAAATTATTTACATGCTTCCTAATATTTGATTTACTAATGTATCTGTAGAAGGTAAATTATATAGTTAATTAATATTAAATTCTGTTTATAGATTAGTTGAAACATTAACAGATTATTATAATTATTATAATATAGTTGAGTAGTATTTTGGTATATATTAATTATTTGTCTGTTTTAATTAAATTTAATTATATGAACCTATTATTTTATTGAATATATCTTTATTTATGAATTATAATGACAATTAGTGATATAATTATGATGATGTGATTATTATCTAAGAATTATTTAATAGATTTTGTGTTTCATCAACTTAGTATTTAATTAATGGTGATTACTATTATTATGTTTAATTTATTTATGAAAACTGTTAAATTTATGGAAACCTAAATTGTGATATTGGTTATACTTGATATAATATTAAGAATGATTAATCATATAATTTTGGTAATTGTTGTGGATCAATTAAAAACATAGAACAAATATATTCAATTTGTTGTGTATTTGTTTAAGGGTCAATATAAGTGTTTTTATAATCGTATGGATTAATAATATATTTTTATTACAAATCCATAATTTTTGATTATTATTATGTATCATTTACACTTATCTATTATAAATATTATTGTTTTAATTGTTTGTATATAACAGGTATTTATATTTAATACTGTTTGTTATATTAAGTTTTGAATATAAAGTCATCATGTGGATTAAAACTTAACATTTTTAACTTAGTTAGTAAAGGTTGATATACATATAAATTTTCTACATAAGATATTTTAGGTAATCGAATTTGGTATTGAACATAAATATCACGTTGTGAAATTTAATTAAAATTCATATGTTACACTTTATATTTATTTTATGATTTTGATTATTTAAATTGAACAATATCAATAGATGGTGGTATAATTCGTTTTCTTGTTACTTTATCTACTTCAAATACTTCCTTTTTGAAATTCATTAAAACAACTTTTTATTAATATTTTTGTGTTTAAACATGTTAAATTTGTACAACGTGAGATTTTACTTGTTATGTGTTTAAGTTTTGTTCTAATTCATTATCTTATTAGATTTCTCTGAAAATTTTATTGTAATATTCTACAATTTATTAGTAATATTGTGTTATTTCTTATATTGGAAGTAAAATTTTGTTCTGTCCTTATTATTTATTAATTTCATTTTTAATAAAATTAACTTGTTTTTCTACATTTTTCTATATATCATATGTATTCTTAATATCAGTAATATTGATTTACATATTAATAAATTATTGAAATTACAAATCACCTTAATATGAAGACCAACGTGGTATAATTTCAGTTGTAATTGATAGATTTTTAATAATACTACGAATAAATTCTATTAATTTTTGTTCATAGTCTCTTGAAAGATAAGTATATTATTTTATTTAGTCTGATTATCTTGATTAATATTAGAAATCACCAATTTATTTTATAGAAAAATACATTTAAATACATAATAATATAATATCAAGTAAATCATCATCAATATCACTATTCATTTTTACATAATTTGTTATATTTTGTACAGAATCTTAATTAAACAATTATGATATAACTGAAACCCAGTCATATGTTTATAATAATTCATACATGTTTTTTCCAAATTATTAATATATATATGAAACTAATATATTATATATTTCTTGTTATCTTGAAGGTGATACTAAGTAAATAATTAAAAAGAACTTATATATTTCTAATTATTAATCAAGTTCTTTCAATATCTGTTATACATCAGAATAATTTGTCACATTGATATTGAAAATATCTTTTAACATTTTTTTAACTATGTTATCAGTAGATGTTAAAAAATCTTTTTCTATATCAGGAATATCTTTTTATACCAATTATTAAATATATGAATTTAAATTATCTGAAATACCTAAATTAATTTACGATAGATTTGGAATATTAGGTAATTGTGATAATATTGTTGAGATTTCGTCAGATGATTAGTTAGATAATTATTAAACAAATTAAAATTAATCATGAGTAAATATAGTATTAGTATATAAATCACAGATTATCTTATAAAGACTTTCTAAGATTTATACTTTAAACATTATTTATTATTCATTTTCAAATGAAATATTAAATGTGTTTGTAATAATATTATTTAATTATATAATGTTTGTTTTTTTCTTTTATAATCCTATATTATACAAATTTTTAATTGATTCACTTATTTTTATAATACTTTAATTTGGTATTGTTTAAATAATATCAGTTATAAATGTTTTCATAACATTTTCTATTTCATATATATATTTTGATTGTTATTTAGTATTTGATATTTATAATATATCAAAATCACTATTAAAATCTATCTTTTCTGTGTTTGAATAGTTTGTTTGTTTAACTAATTAGATAGTTTATTGTTATATTTGTTCATAAACGTAAAGTGAAACAATGTTTTAATAATCTTACATTTATGGTATAGTATTAAAGGAAATAAAATCTATTTTTTATAACGGTACGAAAATAAATTCTAAATTCATATCTGTAATATCGTCTTTTTAATATATATCAAAATATTTAAAATAATCAGAAAAAGATACCATGTTATATGTTGTTATTTGTTGTTTATCCATTTTGTTCTAAAATAGTATATTAAGAAATTAATTTTGTTGTTCATTCATATTTATAGTTTTTGTATTTTAATTTAAATAACCTATTATTTTTTATTTTGGATTTGATTAATATTAAAAATTATGTTAGAAATCAATAATACCAGGAAGTTATATAACTTTATCAAATAGTAATTGTTGTTTTTATATTCTTTTTTACTATACCTTGATGTTATAAGTATCTATATTGTTTTAGTATTTACCGATTTTGACAAAAGAATCTTAATTTTATTTTTATACATCTAAAATACTTAGTTCTTCAGGTTATATTTAAATAAAAAATCCAAATACCTGTTGTTATGATAACGATTAAATTGGTATTTTTATATTTTTTGGTATGTATATATCAAAATCTATTCCAAGATAATGGATATTCATTTCAATATCACTTGTTGGTTTAAGATATTATAACGGTAAATTAGTATCTTTGTTTACTACAAATTCTAATTATTAATTACTATTACTTATTTAAAAATTATCAATACTCAATTCTTGTTTTATTATTTCTTGTTAAACATATAGTCTACGTTTTTATTATTCCTATTATTAATTTTATAGAATAGGTTCAAATTCAGAATTATACTCATTCTATATATATTATAGATTATTTGGTTGTAAATATTTTTAATAAAATTATCTTTAAATAAAACTATTATCAAATTAAGGATTCTTTTCAATTATTTTCATTAGTTTTGGATACAATTACTTCATCTATTATATTAAATTAATTAAGATGAAGAATGTATCCATCCCTCCTTTTTAGAAAGTTTGAAATAATCATCATTCCTAATTTATTGTAAACACACCATCAATAACAGGATTTCCTGTTACAATATGTTATTATGTTTTTCCACCTATTGATGATAATACATATGGAAATAAGTCTGTAAACGTTAATGATAATTCTTATTATTATGGATATTGTTTATCTTATTATTATCCTACAAGATAGTTATTATCTAATGACCATGAAACTTTTGATATTCCTTAGTATTCATATTTTATTGTATTTTATATGTTTATATTATATATATATCGAGATGGTTATAACCATTTTATACTAAATTATTTTTGTATCAAATTTAGTAATTAATCTATCCACTTTTCCAGAAATTATTACATTTATTATTATTATTTATCTTAAGTATCCGTTTATGTTGATGTTGTTGTAGTTTATCCAGTATTTTCAATTTTGTTTACATCATATAATATATTAGATTCAATTTATTCATTAACTTCATATGATTAAAGTGTTTCATTTTAAAT
>Ga0208824_1003008_pt1 | contig 12107 bp, 17 predicted proteins | sample AD_JPNTR3_MetaG_FD_184447 | JGI IMG/M metagenome (GOLD analysis project Ga0208824, IMG submission 184447) | Active sludge microbial communities of municipal wastewater-treating anaerobic digesters from Japan - AD_JPNTR3_MetaG (SPAdes) (version 2) | ecosystem: Engineered > Bioreactor > Anaerobic...
CTGTTCTAGCAAAAACCCCCAGAGATTTATCCCCCCTATCCCCCGTAATGCTCTACAATCGCTTATAAACCACGATCGCCGCCTCATAGTATGATTTGCTCCTTCTCTTCGCTCTCCGTTGAATGTAGACGCGAATGGCACGAATTACACAGGCTCTGCAGGTTGTCCTTTGACGTGAACAGAATCCAGTTCCCGTTGTGCGGTTCGACGTGATGCACGACCGTTGCTCGGTCTCCGCATAAAGCACAGAACGGATGCTCAAACAATTGAAGTTTACGAATACGTTTCCACGCCGCCGTTCTATAGAGTTTCTCGTTCTCTGCAGCGATTTCAGTTCGTGGATACCGCCACTCGTTGATGTACCCGCAATGAGGACATTTTGCTTGACGGTTTCGAGGTTTTCCGCAACGGCTACAAATGATCTTCACGGTTCATGCTCCGCCTTCAACTCTTGGATCGTTAAAAGCCCACAAACAATTGCATCTGCCTCATGATCAGTAATTGAATCCTTTCGGATTCTGTTTTCTTTTAACAAGTGCATTACCCTAGTAACGATGTCTCGTTTTTGTGCTCGCCCGTGACCGCAAATAAATTTTTTCATCTTCGTAACGCCTTGCGGCACGACTGTGACTTTGAATTCCACACTGAAAAGCAGAACAATTGCCTCAAGTCCAAACTGTACTTGTGCAGTATAACGATATTTCATAAATTCAATGCATTCGTATGCGATCATGCTGAATGGATGCGATGCGCAGAGATCTCCTGCCTCGTAGTAGAACTTGGCGTAGCAGTCAGCCAATTCCAAGTTCGTAAAATCCCAGCAGCCAGACTCTATTAGACTAATCCCATTCTGCTCGAGGTTGTACAGCCAACCCGGTGAAAGTGGTTTCTTGAGATCGACGTCCCATAGGGCGTAGCCGACGTGTCGTCCTAGATCAAGTGATAAAAGACTCATTGTATTTACTCCATCACCAGTTCCTGCATGGGCTTGAACCGATCAAAGATCGAACGGGGGAAAAACTCGTTCGACCGTCCCTGCCACGCCCGCACAAGTTTATCGATTGATAAATTACTAGTGATCACCGTCGTGCTATCTTTACGGTATTCTGCAAGGAGATAAAGCCAGTTCAGAACATCATCGGACGCACGGATTTTATCAATGTCGTCCAGCACGAGGCACACCTTATCACGAACGGCACAGTACAACTTGTAATCGGAATGATCCCGCATTGATTGATTGATCTGTGCCGCAGTGATAAACCCAACGCTGTAGAGGTTCTCAATGTACTCGTTCAAAATGTACGCAGCGGCATGAGTTTTTCCGACTCCTGCACGTCCGCAAATGAAGAGGTTGTGCTGTCCGTCGAAATTGCGGATTACGTCCCACACCATTGTGTTTTTGTTCTCAAATACTGGATCCGAACTGCGGTACTTTTTTGAGAAGAGAATTTCTCTCGGCACGCTCCGTTGCTGATTTAAGGATAATCGCAACTTTGCAATGTCCTCGTGATGTTTCCGCTCTTCGTACTCTTCAACGCATCGTTCGCAAGACAGCTTAAACTTGTTGTGAATATACCATGCGAGTGGTGTTTGTGGCTCATCAACATCAAGGCTGATCGGTGCTGCACAATGCATGCAATTCGTCTCTACTGTGATCATGAGACCTTACTCCTCTCCCACTTATCAATCAAATGTTTGTACCTTGGATTTTGCATAACTAATTTCTTGTATTCGTCGAGTTCTTCTCCCGCCAGCGAATCCAGCCGCTGTAGAATGGCGTCCTCCATCGTTGATATTTTTCCTCGTAGTGATACGTATTCAGTCATCGGCACGTCACGATCGGGATCAATAATTTGATCACGTGGTGGCTCTGGCACGTCTTCATCCTCCCATCGCCGTTGATTCAGCCATGTTGCTGGATGAGGAATGAATTGCTTATCCGTGTATGTCGCCACTTCCTTCATACGTTTAGCACCGTCGAGGATCGCCTTACATAAGTCTCTATCACCGTCACGGAGTTTGAGGTTCTTCCATGCCTTAGCGGCAGCGCCTTTACCAACTTTGCGGGGATATATAGACCAGAACATTGAGAAGACCTTCTTATTCTTCTCATCGAGGATATCTGTTGAGGAAATACATCTTCTCTCTTTAGGTGAGTTCTGCGTAGCAGAGGCTGCAGTGCATGCTCGATCATCCGCAGGATGATCAATATTATTCAGATCTTCTGATCTGTTATTCTTAGTAGTATATTGAATTGATCTGTTATTTGTGCTGTTAACTTTCGTTAACGGGGGGTGTTTCCTAAAGTTAACGGGGTGTTTCCCAAAGTTAACGGGGTGTTTCCCAAAGTTAACGGGGTGTTCACTTTCATTAACGGGTCTCTTTGAAAACTTTAGTATTTCTTCCCCTAATGGCGTGAGCCGCACGCCTAGTGAACAGTCGTCGGTTCGAAACGTGTCTAGAATACCAACATTCTTCAGATGTGTAATACGCTTTGAGATGCCTCCTTTTGTAGATATTCCAAGCAACGGCATCTCTTCAATTAGATGTTTGAAGTTGATCCAATAGAACGTTTTGCCGTCCTCATCGATGAATGTCTTCGCCCCCGAGTATCCGATCCAGTCCTTGATGTAATCGACTATCGCCCAGTCAATGAACGTTGTTTTCTCGTGCAGCCCGTGCCGCACAACGGCTTCCTGATAGATGCCAACAAACACTTTCATCGCGTACACTCCTCTTTTTTGTAATGCTTTTATTCCTCATTATTCTTCGCTTCTTCGATCACACGCTTCACAAATTCAGTCATGAACTCTGCTTCTTTTGAAGTAGTATGCAATTGTTCAGTATCATCAAATGCATACCTGATCATAAGCCGTGGTGTATCAATGCCATCGTTATCGATGCAGCCTTCGATATATAGCCTGCAGTGATTGTCTTCAAGCAATAATATGTTATACAACCAAGGCACTAACTGCTCATTCGGCTTTTGCCAACCTGAACGCACCATGCATTGCTTCGCATAATACTTGATCTTCTCTCGATCGTTGTTTTCAACGATCCGCTTAATCTCGTTCAAGCATTCAAACGGGCGCATGTCCATGTTTAATCCCTCCACTAACTCAATCCTCGTTGATCATCAAAAACGCCACTGGTACCAGCACAAACGCTACAAAGCCAATCATTACGCCCCACGTCATTGAATAGTCTCCTTGAGTAGTTCAATCTCGTATTGATTTAGCGATCCGCTTTCAGAAAGACGTCGCATGAGTTCTTCACGCAACCTAATCGGATCACGATAATTGATTCGCAATAGCACGGCATCGCAGTCGTGCAGTAACTCTTGCACGTCCCTCAATTCCGCTTGTGACTCAACTGGGATCAATCGCTCTGCATAAAGTTTTCTAATGAGCGTCCAGCACCGTTCAATGCAATGTGCCGCTTCTAGAAGGATATCATCGTTCATTGTTTGGGCTCCTCAACGTTTTCTTCTTCGTTCACTTGCACAACCTCGCCGATTGCATCCTCAATAACAACTTCACCAGTAAACTCTCCCGCTTCAGCAGCCGCATCACGTTGAACCGCTTCCGCAAACTCGTTAGCCGACGATGGCAAAAATTTCACCAACTCACGGAGCGCCGTTTTTCTCCAGCCCCAAATCCAGTGCACAGTCCACACGTCTGTTTTACTTTTGCTACATGCACGATGCCGCTCAATATTCGCTTTATCAACAACTGCTACGATCGGCACAGTAGAATCTTTGAGGTATGCAACGGCATAAGCAAAGAGACGTTCTCCACGATCGCCAACTACGTTGGGCTTGTGCACGATCTTCGGGCTTGTGCCAAGTTCAACGCTCCATTGATCGCCGCTGAATACAACGTCAGCATGAATGTACTGAATCACGCCCGCGCGATACGCCAGACTTACAAGCCCTTGATAGCCGATAATCAACGCAGCCTCGTTACCATGCTTTGTTTCGTACGGAACCAGGTAGCACGAACCCCTGTAATCGTTGATCTCAAGCCCGAGCCGTATGCTTTCTGCTACAGCGCCCGCAACGCTCGCAAGCGTGCACCGCCTTAACTTCGGATTTTTTGAAACGCACATCATTGCGACACGTTTCAATCGCTTTATCATCTGTTCATCGCCAAGCAGATCCCGCAAAGCATTCTGCATATATGGCGTATCCAGGAACTGCTGCAATCTTGTGATCGTCCCGACTGGTTCGTCTTTCTTGATAATTTCTGTCATGGTTCAATCCTCCTATTCAGTTCTGTAGAATTTATGCACCAACCTTGCTCTATCATCCGTTAGTTCCCAACCATCAAACGCTAGTAGGTTGGGAAATTTGCGAAACAACATTCGCTCATCGCCGATATCGTTGATGTAACAGATCACATCAACCTTCGTATTGAATCGTTGATACATGTGTCGCTCGATCAGATAAACTAATTCGTGGCGGAGACAATCATCGCAGAGAATTGAATCAGCCTCGCACGGTTGTTTGCATTTAACGCATGTGGTCGGGTTGTTCTCATCAACACGGTCATGCCACCTATCAAGAACATCATCGATATCTATTGTCATTGTGTGACCTCCTTCATCGTAACACGTCCGTAGCAGTCACAACCGCACGCCTCTGTTCAAGCCACTCTTGTTCATTCATCGCATTTCTCCTTACTGAATTCTCATCGGCATTATCACGTACTTCTCGTTTTCGATAATCTCGCCATCTCTCAACGGCTGCACTATGAACGGTGAATTGGCGTCTTTCATTGTGAAAACAACGTCTTCAATATCATCATCAATTGCGTTCAGCACATCTCTCAAAAATGCAGGATTCACGCCGATCTGGAGGGGCTCGTTCTCATAAACGATCGGCATCGATTCTTCAAAGTCACCGACGTTTGGATTGATCGTTCGTATTGTCAGATCGCCATCTTCAAACAAAAGTCGTATCGGAAACGTTGAGCCACGCACGATCGATTCTGCTCGTTGAATGCAATCATATAGATCGGCTCTATTGATCTTTGCAGTGATATCTGCATTGTTCGGTATGACTCTGTTCACGTCTGGATAACCGCCCGCAACCGTAGATGAGATTACTTTCAACCCGTCCATCGAGAATGCAATCGTGTCGCCTTGAATGCAAACGTCAACATTCACGTCTTCGTCGAGAACCTTCTGCAGGTGCAATGCGGTTTTCGCTGGGATCGTTACCGCAACATCCGCTGTAGTGTTTGCGGAATTGTTGTAACAAAACAGACGTACTCGATCGGTTGCGAAACAGCGCAGAAGACCCTCGTGGATCTCCAGCCGCAAGCCAGCCATATTACCAAGTAATATCTGCTCTTTGTTAAGACAGAATGCCGCCTTCGAAATTATCCGCTTCAACTCGCTTGCGGCGATCGCAAATGCAAATGTTTCGATCTTTGGCGTAACCGGAAAATTTTCCGGTTCGAACGATGTAAACCGCACTTGCGCTTTTCCGCATGTAAGGTGCACAATGCAATCTTCAGCGGTGATCGAAACGTCGTTCCCGTCAAGCCTGTTGATGAGCCCCAGCAATAATTGCGCATTGATCGTGAACGAGCCAGAACCATCCGTATTACAAAGTATGACTGCTGCAATGAATTCATCGATTGCAGATGCGGTAATACGAAGTAATCCGTTCTCTGCTTCGAACAAAACGTGCGAGAGAATCGGCATTGCTGGCTTTTTTGGAACGGCGGGAATGACGGACTGAACGGCTTTTTGCAACGTTGCTCTTTCAACTGTGATCTTCATGGTGAACCTCCTTTGTGTTTTCCTTATTATAATTTATGAGTGAAATTTTATTAGTAAGATCAAAAATTTTTTTGCACAAATTTCTGTCTGCTTTCGTAACTCCTAGTATTGCAATTACTTACAGCGATAAAATTTTTTGAAAAAAGTACTTGACTTTATGATAAAGTTATGATAAAGTTATAGCAGAACAGGAAACGCCCGAAAGGGCACAACGAGGAGACGAGAGATGAAGAAGGAAACGAAGAGGGAAAAGATCGAGCGGTTTGCAACGATGTTCTGGGCGGACATGCCCGAACCACAGCGGTACATCTATGCGACAGACCCGTGCATCGCTGCTATACTGGGCGCTGCCGGGTTCAAGGCGTTTGATAAGCACGTCGCGGATACGGGCTCGCTGTATATTTGGGCTCGTGACGGGCAGGGGCGGAGCATAGAGTTACGGGATTCCAACCACTGGAACTGGAACCAAAGACCAGACGGTCACAATTCCTACAAATTGAACGTGAGGGGTCACGGTGCCCTTCGCTTCCTCCTAATGTATTTGGGTTGGAAGGGGAACGGGAAAAGTACATTTCAAAATGTCTTATCAATAATCGAATGGAATCGGAAAGACGCTCTCCCGTCCCGCGCCTGCTAGAAAAGCGCAGTGACCTTGATTACACAAAAGATGGTGTCCCCATTATTGAGAAGCAATGGTCGGCAGGAGGCAAATCGAAATGATAGAGAAGAAGTTGAGGAAGTTCATTTTAGAAAACAAGATCCGCCCCGAAGTCATTGCGGCGGATTCAGGACTGTCCTTTTCCACAGTCAGGAATTTCCTGGCTGGGAAACACAAAGCGCTCCCGTCCACGATCCGCCTCATCGCGGAGGCGGCGGGGTACGAAGAAGAGACTGAAGAACGAGAGTAATTGAAGTTTTTCTTGCGCCCGTGTAGATCGTCTATGCGGGCGCTTTTCTTTTTTAAGCGGTGGGGAGCGGCGGGAAAGGATTGGAAACCACCGCCCCCCGATGAACAGGAAGGAAACGAGGAGGCTATTGTGTTTTTTGAGCCGTCTGGGGCTTCAGCGCATTTATCATCGAGACGATCATTTCTATCTGTTGCCGTTGTCGCTCGATGTTCCGCTGTACCTCTGCCTCTTCCAACCGATTTTGTTCCTCCGCCCACTGCATGTACGCTTGTAATGCTTGATTAGCGACGTCAAGCGAATGAACGAGTACCGCTACAATCGCCTCTGTATCGGGCTTCGTGGTAGTAGTTCCTTCTGGCGTCGTAACAGTCACACAGCCCACCATTACAACCGCAAGGAAGCCGCCTAGAATCAACGTAGAGGCACGATCTTTTTTGCAATAATACATTGTATTACCCTTTCCTTATCAACGCTACAATGCGTGAAATTATCGGTGTGAGTATTACAGTTAAAATGTTTGCAATCGTTGCATCTTCAGCCTCGCTCCAGATCACGTACTGCGGAGCGAGCATCCTCAAGCCCTTCACGATTGCCCAGCCAATCGTTGCAGAACCCAATGCAGAACCCGCTACGGTCTGTGTCGTTGTGCTCTTGTAAAATGGTTTTCTAATCATATCAACCTCCTTTGTGAACCTCTTTCAACAGATGCTTGAACAGATCCATCGGGAACGCACCACCAGGATCGATCTTGCGTGTCGGCGCAATATCGCAGTGCCCAACAATATCGCTGATCTTGTATGCTTGAATCAATTCTTGAACGATTGCAAGTCCACGTTCGATCTGCGCTGTAGGGAACCGCTGCCACCAATGAATCGATCCACGAAATTCGGCTTGAACACAATCGCTTTTCGGAATGATCGTTCCGCCCCATGATCGACACGTACGGCTATCGTTGTTCTGTAGCACGCCCCAGTTAACGAACTCAATGCCGATGCTGAAGCCATTCACGCCAGGGCGCCCTCTATACGAACTCGCCCCCGCATGCCATGCACGTCTGTTGAACGGAACGCACTGAACGACTGATCCATCACGACCGATCACGAGGTGGGCTGAAACCGAACTTGCAGGATTCTGAAACCACGAAACTGCACCATCTAGCGACCCGCCTGCAGTGTAATGCAGTACGATAATTTCAGGCGTGATCGTGCTACCACAATTCTGCGTGTGTTTTTGCGTGCAATCGAGTAAGTGATCTTTGATCATAGCGTGATTTCCCGAATAAACTTGTTCTGATAATCGACCTTCGTGAACATTTTTACGATGCCAGTTGATAACCAATCACCAAGCCCGTTGTAAATCGCTTCAAGTGGATCTCCGAGCAATCGAGCCTTCAAGTCTTCGTCCGTCCACCAACGGCGATAATCTTGCATGCCGATTCCCATGTTATATAACATTCCAAGCAGCATTGATAATTGTGTTTCATACGCAGTAGTGATCGGCGTGCCCTTCATTGAGTATGAATCCATGAATGACGGCAGATTCAAATTACCATAGACGTCTGGCATCTCCATTAATATCACTGGCGCAGAAAAGCCGAGCCATTTGTCTTTGCCACCATTCTCGTTAAACGACCATACTTCAAACTTTTCATTGAACGGCTGATGAAGGCCTTCAATCCCATTCACATATGCAGATAGCACAACGTGCTTAGGACCGCTAGACGTACCGCGAAATCCGGTACCAAGCCAGTAACCTCTCGTCGCACCACCGTTGTAATTAGCAGGCGTACACTGCACTAGCGGCTGATAAAAGCGACATGAAGCGTTATTTAATTGCAATCGCATAAACGAACACGGCACATCACCGTTGAATAAACTCGGTATTCGCGCACCATCCCAAGTAACGCTGTATGCGTGGCTATTGAGCCAATCATTAAATTGTGTTACCAAATCGTAAGAATTTGTTGTATCGGCATTAAGGCACGTACCATTGAAAACATGTTGCAGACCGTATACTTCAATAGTTGATTGTAAATAGAGCCCTGACGTAACTGTGTACCCGCACGCCGTGTCCCCAACAAAGATCCAGTGCTGATTCGGATCCAATTGCGCTCGACCAAACCAATAGCCCACGTCGATCGCATAGCCACTATACGTCTTGAGTAGCCTGGGAACGCTAAGATCTCTGTCAAGCCATAGAAACGAGCCGTCATCAAAAAGCCCAACGGGCGTGTTGCCACCCAATGTGTATTCATGCCCCCAATACTGCACGTTTTTGCTTTGAGTGATCTCTCCGTAACCAGTAGTATAAAGATACAACTTATCGGCTGCATGAGACGGCGTTGCTGTAAAAATCCAACCGTAACCTGGTCTGTATTCAACTGGTACTATGTTGTAATTAGCGGGTAATTGCACAATCGTTCCGTCATCTAAACGTACACGGTATTCATTATCTATCATGCACCAGTGACCACGCATGGCACGAAGTAATCGAAACGAGTCTCGTGCGTTTGCATAAACGAGCGAGTAGCCGGCGTATTGCCATATAAACTCGCCATCGATGAGCACTTTTTTATATCTGAAGACGTAGAAGTCGTACGCGTCGGACGCTCCGTAAGTGGTTTTCCAGCATTGCCAAACCGAGAGATAGTAGTTGCCATCCACACAAGTATAATGTTCCTTGTAATGGTATGTAGGATTACCCAGCGTTAAATTGTACTCTTCATTGCTCATGTAAAACTCTTCAAACGAGAGCCCACGCAACGTTGCAGCGTTTGCAGCAGCCACCGCAAGCATGTTGCACGCTAATGCATAATGATCTGCATACGGCGGACATCCTGCAATAGAAATGTTCATACCCACGCTACCTTGTGAATGTGATCGACCCTAGCCATCTCGTTCTTGGTACCTGCAAAGTTTGCAATGCCGCACGATTGAATGTCGATCCCAAACGGCGGCACGCTGATTCTGCGCAACTCATCCAGTATCTTTTGCGGCACGACGGCGTTGTCTCTGTTCAAATCCATTGCACGCTTTACCTGTTCCGTAATCCAGTCGGGCGCTTTGAATATACCCAACTCAATCTTCGTATCAAGCGGATGTACCAAATCAAACTCGATTGCATCGATGTACGCAAGTACGTCGATCTCCGTGAATGGATCAACGATACGCACGGGCGCACCGACGTCTGGAATCGAAGTCGTCGGATATAGTGCGTTGAGATCAACGATATCGCATCTGACGGACTGAATCGGATATGCCAGGCTCTTCACTCGTTGTTGTGCACGTGCATTTAACTCTGTACTAGTGCGAATGCGAACGTTTGAAACATATTCTGTGAGTGCGCCGTACTTTTGCAACTGCGACGAAGGCGCATCGGCTTGCGCGGTGATCTCAGCCATATTCAAATACCCATCGGAGTCTCTCGTCTCTTGTCGCCCACTCGCAATTACGCGCGTCCGTATGCTACGAAAATCTTCCTCTAACTCAATCCCGAGTAGATTCTTTTCTGTGCGAAAGACGGCGTAATTCTCCCACATTAGGTCGGTGCGCCATACTAACTCGTTTGATGCATTCACAAACACACGACCGCCGTATTGATTCTGCAACGTCTTCAGTGCTTCAAGGATCGATTGATTCTCTGCTTGAAACGTAATGTATTCATCTCTGATTTGCCCGTCGATATTATCAAGCACAAACTGCACACTCGGTATAAACGGACGAACGGTTGGTTGAAACCCCATAAGATCAGCAACCACTTGCCAAAGTTTTCTTGTGCCATCATCTCGTCCATAGTCAGCCGTGTTGTACATAGAGAATTCCGCATAAGCAAGTTTTGCAATGATCCCGTCTGCATGTACAGAGATCAACGTTTCACCGTTGATAGACCGTGTGATTTTGCGAGATGTAATGATAAACGTCTCTTGCAAAATGCCTCTGCGATATAGCAATACATGCGCTGGAAATTGCAGTGCTTCTTTGTACGTGAGCGAGAACGGCACAGTAAAATCGAGTTCGCTGTTCTCCTTTAACGACCGCTTCCACTTGCCATCGATAATATCGTTTAACGGCACGATCTGGTTATTGATCGTTGCACGAATTTCATAGACCTGATCGGTTGTGATCGAACGGAATATCGGCGGTTCTTGATACCAACCAAAGGTTGATCGACCGAACGGCGATTTACCAAACAAACATTGACCAACTGCCATTACTGCGTGCCCCTCGCAACTCTTGCACAAGCCCATCAATTGAAACCGTCACAACGTCATTCGCAAAACCTGCTTGCTCAAGTAGCGTCTTCGCAGTTTGCAACTTGATCGCTTTATCTTCAGCCATGAATTGATCAAGCACGGCATTCAAGACTTCTTGATCAACGGTCGCTTCCAGCAATTCGCAGAAACGATCCAGACGTTCGCTAATCGCTATTATCGTTAACTGATCCATACTCAATCCCCCCTTTACGAATTCGTGCTACGTGAAACCTCTTGCCAATTCGTGCCGTCGAAAACTAATGTTAACGTTGCATTCACAGCCGCAGTCCACGCACTGCCACCACTCAACTTGATATTACCGCCCGTTACGACCTGGCAGTCGCTATCGCCGCCGAGAATGACGATCACTTGTCCCGTCGTGCCGTTTGTGAGGTTGTTAATGTTGTTACCTGCAGACCACGTATTCGGCACAATGAAAATGTTCGCACCGCTCACATCTTGTGACGTGGCGTTCGCTGTGAAAGTTTTTGAACCACCGAACACGAATGCATTGCGTACGGTGGTCTTCCCGCTTGCACTTGCACCGATTGTGACGTTCGGACTCGACGTTGCAAAACCCACGTTGCCAGTTACGTTCTCCCACAGCGAATGATTCGACGATGCCGTGCCCGCAGCAATCGTCGGCGGAAATATCGTCAGACTCGATGTGGCAGCAGACCCGATCGTGATTGTGTTGAACGCACCGCCGTAACGTACGTTTGTAGACCCTGACGTGCGATTGGTAACATCGAAAATGTGCCGATGCGTACTCGCCGAATCGATGATATACGCATACGGTAATGCCGTATTGCTGATCATGCCAATTGAAAACTTTTGCGTGCCATCAGTATAGAAGCCGATACTAGGCCACGTCGCAACGCTTGACGGCGCATAAATCCGCACTACGCCTGGTACCATAGACGAGCCTATATTGAAGTATTTTGCTGCGCCACCCGACCCGCCGCCCATCATGTTCACTGTAGAAGCGTTTGCAAAAAGGTTGATCGTTTGCGCCGTCGTGTTCACGTCGCCCGCAGTAGTGATGCTCTGCAATTGCGTCGTGCCGCTTTCAATATTATTGATCGCCGTATACGCATCCGTTAGGTATTGCGCCGTGACGTTCAATTCAACGCTTGCGCCCGCTGAATGTGCTTGTGCAA
>Ga0208824_1003012_pt1 | contig 12098 bp, 9 predicted proteins | sample AD_JPNTR3_MetaG_FD_184447 | JGI IMG/M metagenome (GOLD analysis project Ga0208824, IMG submission 184447) | Active sludge microbial communities of municipal wastewater-treating anaerobic digesters from Japan - AD_JPNTR3_MetaG (SPAdes) (version 2) | ecosystem: Engineered > Bioreactor > Anaerobic >...
TCGATGAAAGACCCACTTCCGCAGTCTTACAAACAGTATATACAAGATGAATTTGCATATTATGACCCAGGAAAAAGCTACTTTGAGAATCTATCTAAAACAGCAGAAGGACTTCAGTATCAGGGACTTTTCTCATATGACCCAACAACAAAAACAACAAAAGAAATTGTCGTAAACAAAGAATACAAAAAAAATATGTACCTTTCAATTCCAGAGGTAGGAATAGATAAAGTAAGATTAACTCCTAATGTAGAAAGCTCCGAAGAAAAAGTATATGACCAATATCTAAAATATGGTCTTGCCCATTTTAAAGGAACACCACTCCCAGGTGATGGAGGAAACTCTTTCATATATGGTCATAGTGCAGTAGAGAGTTTCTTTAAGTCTCATTCAAACCTTCCTGAAACAATATTCACAAGATTAGAGAATGTAGATATCGGAGATACAGTAGAGATATACAGAGATGACCAAGTTTTAAAATATGTTGTAAGAAACAAAAAGATTGTTTCTGCAGATGATCTTTCAATACTCCAAACACAAACAGATAAAGAAACAGTTACATTAATGACATGCTGGCCACTAGGTGCTGGCATAAAAAGACTAGTGGTAGTAGCTGAAAGGATTTAATTTGTGTAATATATATGTATGGACGAAAAAAAGAAAAAAATATTAAAGATCCTTGCAATAGTAGTTGGCTTTGTAATAGTGCTTTCAATTTTAATGGCTGTACTAAGCAGTAGTAAACCAAAACAAGTTGAACTAACTTTCTGGGGCTTCTGGGAAGAAGAAGAGGTAATGCACCCTCTAATTGAGAAATATGAAGCTGAAAATCCTGGTGTAAAGATAACATATGCAATTCAACCATTAAAGAATTATGAGTCTTTGCTATATACAAGACTTGAGCAGGCAGAAATATCAAATGAGCCTGCACCTGATATAGCAATGATACATAACAGCTGGGTGCCAAAATTTAGAAAATATCTGTCACCCCTCCCTTCATCTGTAATGAGTGCAGATGAATACAGTAAAGAATTTTACCCAACAGCAATAGAAGATTTTACTGGGAATGATGGGAAAATATATGCAATTCCTCTTCAAATTGATGGCCTTATGATTATATACAATAAAGAACTTCTTAGAGAAGCTGGGTATAATGTACCCCCAGCTGACTGGGATTCGTTTATGGAAGCAGCAGATAACCTTACAAAAAGGGATTCAAATGGAAAAATTATACAATCTGGTTTAGCAATTGGTACATCAAGAAATATTACCCACTCAACAGATATACTTTTCTACTTCTATCTTCAAAATCTCGCTCAAATACTTAGCGAGGATAAAGCAATGATGAATCTTACATCCCCGAGGGCACTTGCTGCATTTGATAAGTACACCTCATTTGTAAAAGAGAAAAACGCTACTTGGGCATCATATCTCCCTAATGATCTTACATATTTCGTTGATGGAAAGGTTGCAATGATGTTTGGAACAAGCTGGAGAGCACTTGAAATACTGGAATATACAGAAAATATAGAGTTTGGACTCGCTCCATTGCCACGTCTTACAAACAATGATGAGGTCTACTATGCTACATACTGGGGAACTACTGTAAGTAAAACAAGTAAAGATACTTTAGAGGCATGGAAATTTGTAAAATTTTTAAGTGAGCCAGAACAGTTACGAAGGCTCTATCAAAATGCTGCTAAGACAAGAGCATTTGGTGAACCGTATTCAAGAGTATCTATGAATGCTGAGTTAGCTGAAAACAAGTATACACAGGCACTCGCATACATGGCTCCATATATGAAATCATTCCAAGTAGGAGAACAGGCATTTGTTGAAGAAAAACTTAAACAAGCAATAACTGCTGTAGCAGAAAATGGAAGATCCAGTAACTCTACCCTACAAGCTATTCAAAACGAAATTAATGCTAGACTTGCAGTAAGCAATAAATAAAGAATAATATATATTAGATGAGTAACAGAATTAACCCAACAAAAAGAAAAAACAAGGAGCTATTCCTTACACTCCTACTGTTGCTTACACTCCCTGTTTTTGTATTTAGTATTATAGAAAACAGGAGTTTTGATACAAGAAATAAAGCCTTTGAGGAAATTATGCTTAGTAAACTTAATCCCTGTATTATTACCTTTCCTAATGTTAATCCATATACACTTGAAGTAAATAAAACTGTAAGAATTCAGGTAGATGCAATATCTGACAGCTCTTCAATTAAGGAAATAACAATAAAAGATGAAAGAGGAGAAACACTGTTTAACAAGGAATATGATTCTACAATTAACACAAGGGTAACAGAGTCTTTTGCATATACACCTAAATTTGAAGGAGCATACAATCTCACAGGTACATTGGTTGATATGACAGGAAAAAGCTTTGCATGTGTAATAAGTAGTCCGTATAAAATGGCTGATGAAAAGGCAGTAAAAGCAATTACATCTAACTCCAAACCTGAGTTTATAACTACCCCGCAAGCATCTAAACCCTCACAAAGTATTAAAGTAGGAGAAACATATGAATATTCACTTGAAGCACAAGATACAGATAAAGATACAATAAATTATGCTTTTTCATTTACAAAAGGAGAAACATGGCTAAAGGCAACAGTAATTAATGATGGAGGAAAGGGAAAGCTAAGTATAAAATTCAGGGGAACACCTAAAAGAGCAGGAAGCTATCTAGCAAATGTCTTCATACATGATGGATACAGTATGCATCTTTCTTCTCAATCCTGGGTTATAAGTGTAAGCCCAGAAGGAAATGATAATCCTGTAGTTACAATAATAGACCCAGTTTCAGATATGAAGATTACACAAGATACTAAGCTTACAGTAACTTGGGAAGCAACTGATAGCAATCAAATATTAAAGTATGAAATATATATTACTTCTAACCCTGCAAATGAATCAGCATGGAAAGCAATAGATACAAATATAGCATCAACTCAAAATTCATATACTATTGATCTATCAGGATTAGAAAATGGTGCTTACAGAGTAATAGTAAGAGCAATAGATGACCAAGACCCAGCAGGAGTAGGAATTGATGTTTCAAAAGAGATAATTATGGCAAAAGAGGAAGAAGAAGGACCTGATGATAAAGTAGAACTTCCACAACCACAAGTAATTAATGTATCTCCTACAAGTACAGATGAAATAAGTAATACCTCACCGACTATAAAGGCCTCTCTTATCGCAACTCAAAATAATACAATAGTAGAGGATAGTATTGTCTTTAAGATAGATGATATTGACAAGACAGAAGAATTAAAAATAAACAAAATATCAGATTCTGAGCATACATTAATATATATTCCTGAAACACCCCTTGCTGAAGGTTTACATAAAGTATCTGTATCATTTAAAGATTCTAGTGGAGAAGATATAACTAAAGAGTGGACATTTACAATATCAGGAACACAGCAGGGTGATACTTTTAACATATTTGGTCTTGAAATATCTAAAAGAACTACGTACATAATACTGGGAGGAATAACACTAATACTTCTTGCGATATTTATACCTTCTATCATTTCCTCTTTATGGAAAGAAGATTCTAAACAAGCATCAGCGGAAAACATGGCACTTCCAGAATCAATACCACCTACTCCTCCAACCGAGATGCCTCAACCTAGTCCCCAACCGACACAAAGTACCGCCCAGCCACAAGAGTCTGAACAAGTATTTCAAGCACCTGAGCCTGAAATACCACAAATGCCTCAACCTAGCCCCCAACCGACACAAAGTACTGCCCAACCACAGGAACCCCAAGCTACATTTACAGCCCCTGAACCACAAGAAGATCTTTCATTGCTCTATGAGGAGATAAAGAAACTAGAGGAAGAGACTCAAACAAAAGAAACACCCAATAACTCTACAGAGTAAATCCTTTCTGATATAATTATCAAATGAGAAAACTTACATATGCACAATTGCGAAATGAATATATAGACTTTTTCAAAAACAAAGGTCATATTGAAATACCTAATGCTCCACTCGTTCCAGAAGATGATCCTTCAGTACTTTTTGTAAATGCTGGAATGTTTCCCCTTGTTCCATTTCTTAAAGGAGAAAAACACCCACTAGGAAATAGACTTGTAAACTCTCAAAGATGTTTAAGAACAGGTGATATAGATGAGGTTGGAGATGAGTATCACTGTACTACTTTTGAGATGTTAGGAAATTGGTCTTTAAATGACTATTTCAAGAAAGAAGCAATAGAGATGACAATGGAATTTTTCATTGATGTACTGCAAATGGATATAAATAGAATATATGTTTCAGTATTTAAGGGGGAAGACAATATACCAAAAGATACAACCTCTATTGAAATATGGAAAAGTGTATTTTCAAAATATGGTATTGATGCTAATGTCGGAAATAATGAAAAAATTCAAGAGTTTGGAAAGAAAAATAACTGGTGGGGACTGACTACAGGAGGACCATGTGGACCTGATTCAGAAATCTTTTATGACACAGGCAAACAACCATGTAATAACAACTGTAATGTTAATTGTAATTGCGGGAAATATATTGAGATAGGAAATAATGTGTTTATGGAATATCTCTTTGAAAATGGAGAGTATCTAGCTCTTGGAAGACATAATGTGGATTTTGGTGGAGGCCTTGAAAGAGTTACAATGATAAGTCAAAATGCAGGCTCCTTCTATGAAACAGATATATACAAACCTGTACTAAATAAAGTAAAAGAACTCTCAAAAATAGATAACTTGCACTCACAAAGAATAATAGCTGATCATATAAAGGCAGCAGTAATTGTAATAATGGATGGAATAACACCATCAAATACTATGCAAGGATATGTCTTAAGAAGGCTAATAAGAAGAGCAATGAGGCATGCAAGAATAGTTGGTATAGAGAATGGTTTTACCTCAGTAATTGGAGATATATGTATAGACCAGTTCAAACAGATATATCCTCAACTTGATAAACAAAGAAATTACATATTAAATGAATTAAAAAAAGAAGAAGACAGATTTAATAAAACACTTGATAAAGGATTAAAAGAGCTTGATAAATATATCTCTCATACAAATACAATATCAGGAAAAGAAATATTTACACTCTATGAAACTTATGGTTTACCTAAAGAAGTAACAGAGGAAATACTTACTGAAAAAAATATAACTGTTACCAATCCTGAAAGCTTTGAAGAAGCAAAAAAACTGCATCAGGAAAAGTCCAGAACCTCATCTGCAGGGATATTTAAAGGTGGTCTTGCAGATACATCAGAAATGTCAACAAAATATCATACAGCTACACATCTTCTACTAGCAGCATTAAGAAAAGTATTAGGAAATCATGTATATCAAAAGGGAAGTAATATTACACCTGAAAGATTACGACTAGACTTTCCAAATCAGGAAAATCTTACACAAGAGCAGCTTCAGAAAGTAGAAGATTTAGTTAATCAAGCTATAAAAGAAAAACTCCCTGTTACATACGAGCAATTACCAAAAGAAGAAGCATTAAAACTTGTTCCTTTTGCAGCATTTAAAGAAAAATATGGAGATACTGTAAAAGTATATTACATAGGTGATAAGAAAAATCCATTCTCAATTGAAATATGCAACGGACCACATGTTGATAACACATCTGAATTAGGTACATTTAAAATCATAAAGCAGGAAAGTGTAGGAAATGGAATAAAAAGAATAAAAGGAGTTCTTAACTAATATGAATATACAATACCCTATCTTAGCAATTGATTACGGGACAAAAAGAATAGGTTTAGCCATATCGGATAGTAAAGGATTAATTGCCTCACCTTTAACTGTACTTAATGTAACCAAGAATATGGGAATTAATAAAATAATAGAAGAAATTAAATCAATAATTGAGGAGTATAGAATAAAGACAATTTTAATAGGAAGGCCTCAGGCATTTCAAAGTACATATACTAAGTCTTTAAAGAAAATAGACTCTTTTGCACAAAAGATAAAAGATGATATAAAGATACCTGTAATATTTTATGACGAAAGTTATTCTACTATTCAAGCTCAAAATATGTTACTATCTCTTGGTCAGAATACTAAATCTACGAAGAGTAAAATTGATATGATATCTGCAACAGTGTTTCTTCAAGAATTCTTAAATTCTAAACAAAATAAAAATGAAAAGCTTAATTAAAATAATAATGTTAGCAGTAATTACTGTAATAGCTATAACAATTTTAGCAAAAGTAAACTTTAACTCTGTTATTAAAAAACCAAATAGTGAAAGTAGTGAGAAAGTTACATTGCAGATAGAACAGGGGGAATCTGTTGATTCAATAATTGATAAATTAGTTGATGCTGGGATATTAAAAGAAAATTGGAAGAACCACTTTAAGTATTATTTAAAAATAAATGATTTATCTCAAAAGCTCCAAGCAGGAGTATATGAAATTCCTAAGAATTTAAATATAAAGGAGATTGCAGAAACTCTTCAGCAAGCAAGAGGTTTAGATATATGGGTAACAATTCCAGAGGGACTTAGAAAAGATGAAATTGCAGAAATACTTGCAACAGAGCTTGCAAAAGGAGGATACAAGAATTTTAACTCTTCTGATTTTCTTAAATTAACAACTAACCCATCCTTCATTCAATCTTTAGGATTTAATTACGAATTAACTGATTTAGAAGGTTTTCTTTTCCCAGATAAATATGCATTCTCAGTAGATGAAACAATCGAAGATATATTAAAGAAATTAACAAATAATTTTAAAGCAAAGGTAGGAACTGAAGATAGCTATGAAGATATAATCATAGCAAGTATGGTTGAAAGAGAAGGATATAATGCACAAGATAGAGCAATGATTGCTGATATCATACAAAGAAGATACAAAGAGGGATGGCTTCTTCAAATAGATGCAACACTTCTTTACCCACTAAAAGATTGGAAGCATGTAATTACTCAAGAAGATAAAGGTAGTGATAATCCATATAATACATATAAATATGCTGGTCTTCCACCTACTCCGATATGCAACCCTGGTCTAGAATCAATTAATGCTGTAAGAAACCCGCAGCATAATGACTACTATTATTACATTCACGATGAAGAAGGAAATATCTACTATGCTAAGAATTTAACAGAGCATAATCAAAATATTGAGAAATATCTGAAATAACTAAGTTCTAAGGTATATCTTGTGGAAGTATCTATAAATCTTACAGACAAAGAAATAAATAATAAGAAGCATACTAAAGAAGAGTCTCTTCAAACACATACAAAGAAGAAAAGACCTTTTCTAACAATTCTCTTTATCTTCCTTGTACTAATTATTGGAAGCGGGTTGTATTTTGGGTATAAAGGGTACATGACAGGAAAAGGAATAGGTCTTAATCTTTCTCCTAGTGATTTAATAGGAAAACAAAAAGAACCAGAATTAAAGAAAGACAGCACTGGAGTATATACTAATATATTAATTGTAGGGATAGATACAAGAACAAAGCTTAAAACATTAAATACAGATGTTATTATTGTTGCATCATATAATCACAAAACAAAGGATGTTGTAATGATATCTATACCAAGAGACTTCTGTACAAAGGTAAATCCAAGTAAAACATCATATGGAAAGATTAATTCTGCATACTCTATATATGAAGCAAAAGAAAAAGGCAGTGGTTTAGAGGGGTTGAAAGGTATTGTAGAAGAAATTACAGGAATGGAAATTCAATACTATGCAATGATTAATTTTAATGGTTTTGTAGAACTTGTTGATGCAGTAGAAGGATTGTATATAAATGTTGAAAATAGTTTTACAGATTATAATTACCCTGCAGAAAGAGGATATGGTACACAGACAATATCTTTTAAAGCAGGTCCCCAGCTTATGAACGGAGATACTGCACTTAAATATGCGAGGTCAAGACAATCTCAGCAGAATGGGGAAGGTTCAGATTATGCAAGGGCAAAAAGACAGCATAAAGTAATTGATGCTTTTATTAAAAAAATCTTAAGTACAGAAACACTCCTTAATCCTAGCAAACTTATGTCCCTACTTTCTTCTGTTCAGGATAATATAAAGATATCTGAATTTACTATTGATGATATTCAGGCAGGAGTCAATATATTAAAATCTCTATCTAGTGAAAACTCTACATCATCAACATACTCCTTTGTACTTGACCCTACACTTGGAAACTACTCTCTAATTGGTCCACAAACAAGCTGTGGAGAGTATAATATAGGGCCGAAAGAGGGGTTAGGGAGATATACAAAAATTAAGGAATATATAAATCTTGCATTAAACTACCCTGCTCTTTATTCAGAGAATCCATCCATATATTCATATGACACAGGATTGGGGTACCAGAATACAAAAACAAAAACAGATGAATTAAAAACAAAGTTTAAATATCTTAATATTAGATTTCAAGGAACAAAGTTTAATGATAAAGAAGGAGTATATATATACTCAAATACAACAGATAAATTCTCTAAATCAGTTGATATACTAGCAAGCTATCTTAAAATAACTAATAAAGTTAAACCAGAATATTTAACTACAGCAACAGGAGGTGATATCTCTATCCTCTTTGGAAAAGAGATAATACAAGATAATGCTGTAGAAATTCAACAAGGTGAATAATGTACAAACTATATATAGGAAACGAAACATATCTTTCTCTGAAAAGAGCTCAAGAAGATATTAAAGAGCTTCTTAAAAATGAGAATTTAGAATATATATCTCTTGATGCAGAAGAGACTCAAAGCTCTAAGATAATAGACTTACTCTCTTCTCAATCTCTGTTTAACTTACCAAGATTAATATTCCTTAAAAGACTTTATAAAAATAAAGATAGAGAGAATTTAATTCCATATATACTTGAATTTCTTAAGAATAATACACCAGATAATATAATAATATGGGAAGATCAAAAGGTAAGCTCTGCTACAAAATATGTAAAATTCTTTAAAACAACAAATACTCTTGTAGAAGTAAACAAGATGTATAAACCAGCATTCATAAAGTTTGCCAATGAGCTGTCTAAGGAGTATGGATTAGATATAAGTAGAGAGGTTCTTACTATTCTTTGTACATACTCCAACTATGACACACAAAGATTAGAAAATAATATAAAGAAACTCTACTTACTAGAATTAAATAAAAAAATAGAAGAAGAAGATGTAAAGAATATAATAGTTGACACTCTCGAAGATGATATATGGAAACTTCTTGATGAAATGAATAAAACAGAAGGTCAACCATTAAAAATTTTAGAAAGAATATTTAATCAGAAAATTGATTCAAAATATATATTCCCTATGATAGCAAGAAACATGAGATTAATTACTATGACTAAATATCTCCTAGATCACCACTACAAATATTCAGAAATAGCTTCAATAGTCGGGGTTCCTCCATTTACAGTTAAAACACTAGTTGAAGCAAGTGATAAATATGATTGGGACAAGATTATGAGTAAATATGAGAAACTCTGTAATCTGGATTATGAAATAAAAATAGGAAGAATAGACCCCAAGCTTGGGCTTACTCTATTTTGTACAACAGTATAAGGAAACTTGTTGACATGATATATATATTCTCATAAACTTTATATACCAACGTATATCAATACGTTAAGAAACTTTAAATGGAACCTACAGACAGGAAAACTAAAACAACATTAAAAAATTTAATGATAATAGGAGCAGTTCTCATCGTAGTATTAATCGTAGTGCTAGTATACTTCTTTGTAATTAAGGAGGATGAAACAGAAACTCCACAGCCAATAACCCAGACGACATGTGGATGTTACATAATAGATCCCGCAGTAGTAAATGATTGTGGTGACCCTAAAAGAGCATTCATCTTCAACCTAAATACTGTTTCAGCAGATCAGGTATGTAATGCAAAATGTGATATTAATGATATAGCAGATAATCTGCTTAACTCTACAACTCCTAAGGAGTCACTAAAAACATGTCCTGTGAGAAGCATATCAGATACAAGATGTGAGAATCTAATACTCAGAGATCAGGATGGAAAGATAATAACAGGAAGAGTTAAACCTACAGATGAAATAAATGCAGAAGCAACTTTTGATAAATCAACCTATGTAGATTATACCTTTAAAGTAAATAGTGAAGATAGCACTCCTGACAAAGTTGATGGAAATAAAATAACAAAGAAAATTACACCTCCACCAGCTGTTACCGCCATTGAGATAGTTGCAACAGCAAAAGATTCTCAAGGTGAACAAATAAATTCAATGGTATGTAGAAGAATTATAGATGTTGAAACAAGTGGGGCAACAGCAGTAACTGGAATGACAGCTATAACAGAACAGCAATCTGATGGGAAAACAAAGATATCTCAAATAAGCATATCTGTTGGTCAACTTAATAGTGAAAATATAAAGATTAGATTCTCATTTGAACCCACATTTACAACATTAACTGCAATAGATGGAATAATAGTAGATCCTACAAAAGGCACAATAGAGATGTCAAAACTTGACTTGTATGATCCAAACAATTTTAGCAATGATTCATTTAATATTCTCAACGATCATTTAGGAGAGCTTAACATAACAGCAGAGGTATTTGTAAATGAATCTAGTATAGGGACTGCAAGTACAACTGTAACATTTATAGATACCTCACCAGGAGAAGAACCACAACCAGAAGAACCACAACCTCTTCCTGACTCAGAAAAGTCTAACTTTAGTACAACAAAAGCGGTAGGACAATCGTGTGTACAAAGGACAGAAGGCACAAACTCTGCAACATATACAATTACTGTAAAAAATAACAGAGATGTAGAAGATCAAATAGCTTCTGTAAAAGACAAATTACCTCTAGGGTTTGTGTACACAACTAATAGCTCAATAGTAAATGGAACAGCTATTGTAGATATTGATATGGTAAAAATTACAACCGTAGGTGATACACAAGAGATAATCTGGGAACCTTCTGCACCATGGAGCATACCAGCAGGAGGAACATTAACTATAGTATTCCAAGCAACAGCAGGACCTAAAGCATTAACAGGACAAAACTTAAATGAGGTAATTGTAAACCCTGTCCAAATACCACTAGATCCTTCTACTCTACGATCTCAAGTATACATAGTTGTAGCACAAGATTGTGCTAATATTACCGATGAAGAAAAAGAAATACCGAAGACAGGAATATTTGACAGTTTCATTGGAAGAATTGCAGTCGGAATATTCATAATTATAATCGGATGGATAATATATGTAAGACCAGAAGGAACACTCCTTACCGAAAAAATTGTCACCTCAAAAGCATACGATGACTTTGAGTTTAGAAAAAGTAAAATAACAAATCCGAAGAAATACTTTGAAGAAAAAGTCTTAAGGAAAAGCTCTAAAGGGAATCGATAGAAAACTGTAAAGGAAGTCCATCTTTACCATAAATCACATCATTTGAAACTATAACAAAATAGTATTTTTTAGTACTTACCAAGTTTTGAATAGTTACCCTATGCTCATTGCTCTTTATTTCGTTTTCTAAATCTACTGCAACCATATCTAATCCCCCTACTTCCTTACCATACAAAATATATGCTGAACACTTCTCTTTGCTTTTCCATGAGATAACAACAGAGCTTGGAGACTTACCTTTCTCAATCTCAATGTTGTAAGGGGTACATCCTTCTACATATACAGAGTCTTGCGAAGCAGATGATTTAATTACAAACAGTGAAATAACTGAAATAAATACTATCAATATAACAATTGTTATTACCCATTTATTCTTCATACTCTTTTACAATTATATAATCAGTTAAAGTGTAACTATTACTACTGCCATATGCCGTTATTTCCACTTTGTAAGTTCCGACATCAGTAATACTTGGAACGCCTGCAATACCAATATTATCTATTACTTTAAGCCAAGGTGCACCATCAACTGCTATTATAACATTATCTAAACTGCATCCTGCTATCATAGGGTAAAAGGAATACTCCTCCCCAACATATGCTACTCTTGGTATCTCATTAATTATATATGGCACACATCCACTCTCTTGTACACTTACTCCTTTAACTTCTTCCTCTTTCTTAGAAGCTAAATGTATGCAGGAAGCAATAGCAGCTGTAGGAA